>QFCS01004562.1_pt1 | contig 251634 bp, 221 predicted proteins | sample 3576561 | NCBI WGS metagenome assembly QFCS01
GAGCAGGGGGGATGGGGACACGAGCGCTGAGTTGAAGGGATGCAGGCGCTGTTCAGGCGCGACGTCTGCTTCAAGGCGGAGTACGCATCGCTTGTCGTCGTCATTGACCGTCAAGATGACGCGTCCGAAATCGTTGGCATGGACAGGAAAAGGAAAAAAGACCGCGCTAACGCCGGCATCGGTCGGGCAAAGAAACGAAGCCGCGTACTCAAACCGGGTGCTTTTTACAGTCTGACCAGACGCTTTGAAAGTAAAACCGGTTTCGTTGATCTCAAGGCTCGCCCCTCGAGAGCAATCGCCACGCGGCGCATACGAGCCATAGCTTCCTTCGAGATCCATGCCCTTCAATGACGTCAATGTCACTGCGCCCGCGACGCCGGGCAAGCCCAGAAAAATCCCTGCGAGAAAAACGGTAATGGAGCGCTTGGGCAGTTTGCTCGGCATGGCAGATCTCCATGGCGGACAGCCTTGCATCGGGACCTCGATTGAAAGCGACGAACGACTGCCTCCGGGATTCTCTACAACCTGCACCATTCCAGCGGTGCTGACAATCCTAACGGCCCCAGCATTCAACCTTTTCAGGCAATTATCTGGAGTGAAATCATGGAAAACCGAAGAAAACCTGCGCCTCCCGCCGCCACGCTCGACATAAACTGCGACTGCAAAGAATACGTGTAATGTTGAGCTCAACATTACACATATTCGCGGGGGGAGAGATCGATTTCGAGTGCTTCACGTTCCGCATCGGAGAGATCAGCGAGGCGGCGGTTGAGCATGGCTTCGGCGGTCGAGACGAGTTGCACTACAACAGCGTTGCCGTCGGCAAGTGCCGTATCAATCGCAGGCAGCAGGCTCGGCAGCTTCATGGATAGAAGGAGCTGAGCGAAGAAGCGCTGCTTGGTGCCTTCAAACACCGAAAACGCAGCCGATTTGGCACCTGAATTGAGTGTCTCGCCACTGTCAGTGTCGACGATCCGCGTTGCCTCGAGAGCTTCGCGCAGGTTGGCATGAATGATTGCCCAGGCGTCTGCATAGGCGTCATAAACCGCTACCTGGTCGGGGGTCAGACAATGCTCCAGAATCTCGTACTCAACTCCGGCGAATGAAAGGGCCCTCGCCGCATACAGCCCCAGTGACTTCAGATCGCGCGCGACCAGTTCCATTGCAGCGATACCGCCATCGCGGATATCTGCGACGAAGGCTTCGCAATTGGCAAAAGCCGTCTCGGGACCCCAAAGGCCAAGACGGGTGGCATAGGCGAGATTATTGATGTCGGATGCCCCGGTCGCCGAAGCGTAGAGCACGCGGGCGCGCGGCAGCAGATTCTGGATGCGAACACCGGCAATGCCCTGCTCCGATCCCTTGACCTTACCACGTGAGCCCTCCCCGCCTGCGGCGTTGGCCATGGCGTGGGCTTCGTCGAAGACGATGAGCCCGTCGAAGTCCTCCCCTGCCCATTCGAAAATCTGATCGAGCCGGGTCGCGTCGCTTCGACCCGAACGCAGTGTCGGATAAGTCACGAAGAGTATGCCCTCGGGCATCCCGATCGGGACACCGAGCTTCCATTGGCCAAGGGGCTGGACGTCGATGGGAAGGCCGCCGAGCGCGCTCCAGTCGCGGCGGGCATCTTCGAGCAAAGCTTCGTTCTTGGAAATCCAGATGTGGCGCCGTTCGCCCCTCACCCACCGGTCGAGGATGACGGAAGCGACCTGCCGTCCTTTTCCTGCACCAGTTCCGTCACCAAGAAAGTAGCCCATGCGGTAGGCGTGCCCCTCGGCGCTCGCCTTCAAGGCGCAGCCCTTGTCGTCGGGCTCAAACCGTCCCGGCAGATCTCGGGCATGCGCGCTTGCGGCATAGATCAGGGTCTCGGCCTGCGCAGCAGATAGGACGCCCCCTGCAATGAGGCTCGACGGAAGCTGAGGCACCACTTCGGGCACGGGTGCGGTTATCGAACCCATCGCAACGGATTCGACCAGCGGGGTCGGATGCGGGACCGCATCTGCAATTGAGATCCGGCTCGGCCGGTAGGGCAAATAATGCCCAACCTGGCTTTCGATCGGCGCAGGTGCTTCTAGCGGAGTAAATTCAAGCGGCAGGATCGACGCCGCTGCCGCGGCTGGATGGACCTTAAGTGGAACCGGTTTCGTCCTGTTCGCCACCAGTCGAAGCGGCAAGGCTGGCTTGGTGCCGATGCTGGGTTCGGCGGGCAGGCTTACCCGGTCAGGCAGCATATCGATCAGCAGATGAAGCTCGGCAAAGTTTGCCGGCTGGGCGATGATCGGACTGTGACTATCCTCAGCCTTGTCGAGAACCAGGAGCCGGGTTGAGATTGATGTGCCCTGCTTGACGAAACCGCGCTCGATCGTCGCGTTGAGGCGCAACGAGACGGGACCGGCGATCCCGGCAAGGAACTTCGGAAGCTCGAACCATTCTGGCATCACTGCGACTAGGCGGCCACCGGGCAGAAGGCGCTTCCAGGCAGAACGCAAGTGTCGGTCGCCAGTGCGGCTATCGTGGCCCCTCTCGATACCATGTGAATAGGGCGGATTCATCAGCACCACGCTCGGACCCACGTCGGGCGTGAGAAGTTCGTCGATCAGTTCCCCGTCAAATCCCGTGACTGTCGCCTCCGGAAACACGGCGCCCAGGCATTCGCGGCGCAGCGGCGATATCTCGTTGAGAGCGAGACGCGCAGCTGCCTTTGCCGCCCATACGCCCAGCATCCCGGTCCCGGCCGATGGTTCGAGAACCAGTTCAGCGGCAGAAATCGCGCATGCCTTTGCAGCCATCCAGGCCAGACGGGGCGGCGTTGCGAATTGTTGCCACTCGATCTGCTCGTCGCTCCGGTTGGACTGGGTCGGGACCAGACCTTCAAGGCGCGTGAAAGCCTCATCGGCAAAGCTGGATGACATTGCAGGTGAGAATTCAGTCGCCTGGGTCAGGAACAGCACCTGCGCCAATTCAAGTGCGGCATGGGCATCGCGTACGGACCAGCGTCCTTCGGCGTCGCTACCGCCGAAGTGATCGGCCATTGTTGCATTCACAGTGAGCCGTGAAATTGCTTGATCGCCAGCGAGCCGCGCGGCCAGCGCCCTCGCCGCTGCCAGCACTTGCGGCTCGGCGGGATCGGAGAATGCGAAAGCGGTATTTGCGTGTGACATGAGAGACCTCCTGAAGAGGCCCTGGGTTTGTCCGGGTGTCCGTTCGGATGGATCCGCCCGGGGGCCTCACAAGGCCCAAGCCCGCTTTCCTCTCACCGACATTCAGACCGCAGCTCGGACTGAGCGCATGAGAACATCATTCCAGTCGTCACCGGTTAGCTCCGGACGCCTGGTGACAATAAGCCGCCCTTCGCAAGCGTAAGCCTCGCGCGCGCGCTCTTCAGCAAGGTGTCCGCCCGCATCATTGTCGACAAAGAGATACAGCTGGCGCACCGATTCCGGGATTGTGGCCAAGCCGAAGCGTTCGTTTCCTAGCGTCGCCCAGCAGGGAACATTGAACATTTGCATCGCTGAGAGGGCCGTTTCGTTTCCCTCTGCGAGGCCAAGGCGTCCCCCATCCGGGTACGCGAAACGCACCGCGCCAGAACCGGGGCTGCCTAATGCACGCCTGGGCTGATCGAAAGAAGCCAAGCTGGTTTTGTCCAGGTCAAGGAAGGAGCGGTGCAGCGCCAGAATTCCGGCATCATTGCGCACTGCCGCGACCATCGCGGGAAGAAACCGGACAGCACTCTTTGGCCCCAGAGGCATACGCGGGTGGAAACGCAGCTCCGGCGAAGCAATCGTGATGCCTCTGGACGCGAGGTACTTCTCGGCGGGGCTGCCAATGATGGTCGACGCCTCACGCCAGAGTCTCAGCGCATTGCGATTGGCGACTTCCTGGCGCGGTTCGGCCACGATCGGACCACTCGTGCCATCGAACAGGTCCGCAATTCGTATTCCGAGCCCGGCCATGGCTTCTATCACTGCCTCGTTCGTGCAGCCGGCAAAGCAATGAACGAGGATTGCGCGCTTTCCGAGTGTGATGCTTAGCGAAGGAGTGCGGTCGTCGTGGGCCGGGCAGCAGCACATTCCGCGCGAACGCGACCAAACACCGCCCAACTGCTCGACTATCTTGCGCGCGCGGGTCTCCACTTGCCCGCCTTGGAATTGGGATGATCGGTGTTGGCGCATGGGGGCATCTCCATCTTAACGTGCCTCCACCCGCGCAGCCTCCGCTCTGCGTCGCTGAGGTTTCATTTTCCTACATCATATGTTCTATATATGTTCTTTCCTGATTCGACCATTAAAGGATTCGGGAATGAGATTGAAATGGGCAGTAGCCGCAGCGGCAACGGTAGGATTTGGGTCCGTCCTCCCCGCTCACGCGCAGGAACTTGAGCCCACTCAGATGACCGTTGCCTCGGAGTTGACGACCGATGGCTTCCGCGTTGCAGAAGGGACAGATGGCTTCCTTCTCGTCGAACATGGCATTTGGAGAAAACCTCCAATGGACTCGTCCGAGCCGCCGGCTACCGATGCGGGTCGAACCTATCTGCCCTATCGATATCCAAAGCCCCAAGGCGGCGCGCCATCGGGCTTCCGTCGGGCAAGCTACCTTCCTCATGTTTACGCTGCTGAGGCTCAATACTCGCTACCAAGCGGCCTTCTCGATGCTCTTGTATGGACGGAATCACGATATAATCCGATGGCCATCAGCAAGGCCGGGGCCGCAGGTTTGGGCCAATTGATGCCAGGGACAGCGCGGGACCTTGGCGTTTCAAATCGCTTCGATCCCAAGGCGAATATCTTAGGTGCGGCCCGATACCTACGCCAGATGCTGGACAAGTTCGGGGTAGTTCATCTGGCCCTCGCCGCCTACAATGCAGGTCCCGGTGCCGTCGAGCGCGCCGGCGGTGTTCCACGCAATGGCGAGACGCCGGCCTATGTGCGCGAAGTGCTGCGCCATTGGCGTTTTTGAGCGGGGGGCATTGTGAGTGCAGGTCGAATACGCGTATCGGGAATGCTGAGCCGCGGACGACGCGGAATGATCCTGACCACGAAATCGGACGAGGTTTGGGTCGTCGAAAGCGAGGAAGTTACCGACGATCTCATCGGTTCGAACGTGATTGTCGAGGGCGTCGTTGCAGGCATGGATCGCCTACGCGCCGACTGGATTGGCACGGGCAGTCATCTTTCTTGATTCTGGGGCGGATATTTCGCGACGAGCAGTAGAACCTCCCTACCCCACAGTGCGAGAGCTTCGCGTTTTTCATTCGTGTACTGATGCCGATGATAGACCCCGGCGACGCCAGCCATTGCCGAGCCGGACTGATGATTGAGAACGGCCTCTGAAACGACCAGCGGTATTCCAATCCTCTGCAGTCCGGTCGCCACCGTCCGGCGAATGTCATGCATGGTAAAATGAGCGGCTTCATAGCCGAGTTTCTCGTCCACGCTTGCCCTTATCCGCTTCCAGGCCTTTGACAGCCCACTGACACTGTTTGTGCTGGTGACCTTGGATGCCAATAGAATTTGGGATTGCTTGTGAGCATCTTCAGGCGCGATCCCGGCGGCCGTGAAGATGTCGGTGACAACCTCGAGGGCCTGTGCGGATAAAGGCACCACATTTGCCTTGCCGTTTTTCGCTCTATCTCCTGGTACAGTCCAAACTTTCCCCTTGAAGTCGAATTCGTCGCAAGTGGCGTGGAGCACCTCTCCCCGGCGCTGGGCCGTGAGAATCAACATCTGCACAAGATGACCAAACGGATAGCCATCCTCGACGGCGGCTTGCCACAGTGCAGCGACCTCTCGATCGCTGAGCACCCGGTCGCGAGGCTCGCTCCTTTTTGGGCGCCAGGCGTCCCGGCACGGATTGGCTGGCAAATGTTCAAGTCTGGTGAGCGCCCATGAGTAGAACGTCGAAAGGTGCCGATAAACGATGCGAGCCATCGTCAGGGTTTCCTTGCCCCGCTCAAATGCGATCTTCTCTACGAAGCGGCTGACGTCGCTTCGGGTGATCGAATCGGCGAGGCGGTCGCCTAGCTCAGGTTCAATGTACTTGCGGAAAACCCGGTCGAACTCATTCGCGCTCCGCTTTTTCCCGACGATCTGTTGAGCCAGGTATGTCTCGTATAGTTCGGCGACGGTGCCGACACCCTTCGATCCCTTCCTCTTAGCTCCCGGCTTTCTGGCGATGCTTTTGCCTTGCTCAACATCGACGAGTAGGTCCCGTGCCTTCCGACGGGCGTGTGCAAGAGTGAAATTCGGGCCATGCCGTCCGATAGTCACGTTCAACCATTTACCTTGGACGCGCTTACGCAAGATATAAGTCTTGGTGCCGCTCGCTCCCATTCGGAGCCGCAGACCGGTCACGATGCCATCCGCGACCTCAATCTGCCCGCTTGCAGGCGCTTTCAATCCTGCGATCCGAGCATCTGTCAAACCAACCTTGTTCGCCATATGATCCTGCTACCTTAGGTAGCTTTTTGTAGTGGATACTGGCGAACATTTCAAGAACAATGCGGACTATAAATCGCAGATTCCTGCCGTTTTTGGACGCATGCGGAAGCGTAAGGACCCTCTGATTTCAGCTCTTAATCAGCGGGTCCTAGGTTCGAGCCCTAGTGCGTCCACCACCGTTTCCCGGCAGCAGACGCACCAGCGTCATCCCCCTTATCGCAGATCGAGCACCACGCGCCCTTCGATGGCGCCGGCAGTCATCCGCTCGAACGTTGCGTTGATATCCTCCAGCCTGACCGTTTCCACCGTTGCGCGCACTTTGCCTGCGGCGGCGAAGTCCAGCGCCTCGATCAGATCCAGCCGGGTGCCGACGATCGAGCCGCGCACGGTGATGCCGCCCAGCACGGTGTTGAAGATCGACAGCGGAAAATCGCCCGGCGGCAAGCCGGTCAACACCACCGTGCCACCGCGCGCGGCCATGCCCAGCGCCTGTTCGAACGCCTGGCGCGATACGGCCGTGACCAGCACGCCTTGCGCGCCGCCGCAGTGGGCCTGGACGAACGCGGCGGCATCATCTTCCCTGGCGTTGACGGTCAGTTCGGCGCCCAGCCGGTGGGCGAGGTCGAGCTTGGCCGCGTCAACGTCCACCGCGATCACCTTGCGGCCCATCGCCTTGGCATATTGCACCGCCATGTGGCCGAGCCCGCCGATGCCCGAAATTGCCACCCAGTCGCCCGGCTTTGTATCGGTCATCTTGAGGCCCTTGTAGACCGTGACCCCGGCGCACAGGATCGGGGCAACTTCCACCAGATCGAGCCCTGCGGGAATGTGGCCGACATAGGCGGCATCGGCCAGGGCATACTCGGCAAAGCCGCCGTTCACCGAATAGCCGGTGTTCTGCTGCGCGTGGCACAGCGTTTCCCAGCCGCCCAGGCAATGCGGGCAATGGCCACAGGCCGAATGCAGCCAGGGCACGCCCACGCAGTCCCCCTCCTTCACGCCCACCACGCCTGGCCCCACCGCCACGACATGGCCCACGCCCTCGTGCCCAGGAATGAACGGCGGCTGGGGCTTGACCGGCCAATCGCCACAGGCGGCGTGCAGATCGGTATGGCACACCCCGCAGGTTGCGATCCGCACCAGCACCTGGCCCGGGCCGGGCTGCGGGATGGGCACCTGCTCGATCGTCAGCGGTTGCCCAAAGGCATGCACCACCGCGGCTTTCATCGTATCGGCCATTGCCATTCTCCATGTTTCGCCAATGACATGGACAATGGCATGAACTGCCAGACGCGGCTTTGGCCTCGATCAACGATGCCTATCGAGTGGTGGGGAAAACGACCGCTGGCGCATGGAGTCCACCACCCCCAACCCCCTTCTCTCAAGAGGATGGGGCGTAAGTCCGTTCGGGCTGAGCTTGTCGAAGCGCCACGCCCGATCGGCGTTTCAGCCCATCGTGCCGAACTTGCCGGCCTGGAAATCGGCGTAGGCCTGATGGATTTCGGCCACGCTGTTCATCACGAAGGGCCCGTGCGACACGATCGGCTCGTCGATCGGATCGGCATGGCCCAGCAGGATCACGCTGTCTTCCTGCGCCACCAGTTCGAGGCGATCGCCGTGGGTCAAGTCCACCAGGTTGAACGCTGGCGCCACCGTGCCGGCCACGGCCACGCTGCCGCGCACGACATAAAGAAACACGTCGCGCCCCTGCAGGCCCTCGGCCACCAGCGTGCCGCCAGCATCGAGCGCGGCAAAGCTCATGAACACGCCCGTCAGCGAAGCGACCGGCCCGGTGACGCCGTCGCGCGTGCCCGAAACCAGATGCATGCGCACGCGCCCGGCGTCTTCGGCCAGCACCGGAATGCCATCGGCCTGCACCCCGGTGTAGCGCGGCGCCGTCATCTTGAGGCGGGCCGGCAGATTGACCCACAGCTGGAGGATTTCCACGGCCCCGCCCCGGCGCTTGAAATCGTCTGACGAGATTTCGGCATGGATCAGGCCGCTGCCGGCGGTCATCCATTGTACCCCGCCGGCGTAGATCGTGCTTTCGTGGCCGCCGGTGTCGCGGTGGGTCAGCTCTCCAGTGAGGATGAAGGTTACGGTTTCGAAGCCGCGATGCGGATGCGGGCCGAACGGCAGGCCGCGGTTGGGTGCCGGATAGACCTGCGGCCCATGGTGGTTGAGGAACAGGAACGCGCCGAGATGATCGAGCGCCGGACCCGGCAAGGGCCGACGGGTGACAAGATCGCCAATGTCATCGCGGGTGGCGGGATGCAGGCGGTGAATCGTGCAAGGTTGTGCGGTCATGTCGCATGATACGGCCAAGCGCCGGAAAAGACGCAAGGAAAAAGGGGTGGCGTGCCCTCCCCGGCGCGCCACCCCTTCCCCTTTCAGCGCTGTGGCTGATCAGTAAGCCAGCACCAGCGTGGCAATCGCCGCGCGCGGCGCGCCGATCTGCACGTTGGTGTAGCTGCCGGTGTAGCTCACCTGGTTGTTGAACGTGCCCGAGAACCCGCCGGCGTAATACTGGTTGAACAGGTTGGTCACGTTGAGCTGGAGATAGGACCGGTCGTTGAGACCGATGCCGCCCAGCGCCACGCGCGCATCGAGATCGACCAGGGTGTAGGACGGGGTCTTGGCGCCATAGGCCACGGTGGTCGTGCCCGCGAGGTAATAGGGCGTGTTCTGGTCGTTGACATAGCGCGGACCGGTGCGCTTGACCTGAACGCCCAGGGTGAAGGGCTGGAAATTGCCCGCCAGGCGCGCGCCAACCGTGGTGATCGGCACGGCCGATTCAAACTTGCCCGCGGTTGCCAGTTCGCCGGTGGGCGAATCGACGTTGTCCTTGATCCGCGAATGCAGCCACGAGCCAAAGACATAGCCGCTCACGTGCGACGTAAAGCGGTACGACACGTTGGCATCGATGCCATAGCGATCGACCGTGCCCAGGTTGGTGTAGATCGCGGTGTTGGCGTCAGGCTGGTAGGCCGTGCCCAGGCGGTTGGTGAAGTGGGTGTACCACAGGTCTGCCTGCGCCTGGAGCGGGCCGCTGGTGCGGCGGAAGCCCAAGTCGAAGTTGTCGGTCTTTTCCGGGTTCACCAGGCCGGCGTTGCTGCCGTTGCCAAAGAAGAACGACTGATAGAGCGAGGTCGTCTGCGGGACGGACATGCCCTTGGAGTAATTGAAGAAGAACTGGCCGGCGCTGGGCAGGTCATAGGTGACGCCCAGGCTCGGCAGCACGGCGTTGTAGTTGTAGGTGCGGCGCTGCGGCGCCATGGCAGTGGGGTTGGCCGCGGCATAGGTTGCCGCCGAGGCCCCGAACACGCAGCTTACCCCGCCGCTGCTGCTGCGGGTAAAGCAATAGTTGGTCAGGTCACGGTGCATGAACGGCGCGCGCAGGCCGGCATTCACTTTCAGGCGGTTGTCGAGGAAGCTGCCGCGATATTCGGCCGAAACCTGGTTGAGCAGGGCGATCGAGCGCGTGTCGCGCTTTTCCACCACGTTGCCCGCGCCATCGGTGAGCGGATCGTTGACCGGCGAGATCAGCACGGGCGAGCCATCGCTGTTGAGCATGCCGAGTTCACCGGTCTGGGAAATGACCGAACGGGCAAAGGCATAGGCGATACGCACGGCCTGGCGGCTGTCGATGTCATAGCGCATCGAAGTGGTCAGCGCGATGCGGTGGGTGGTCGTCTGGCTGGGCGCCAGCAGGCGCACCTTGTCCAGCGTGTCGCCATCGCCGTTGAGATCCTCGCCCAGGTAATAGCTGCCGTTGATATAGCCGGTCATCCCGCCCGACGTGCCTTCGGAAGCGACCACGGTGCCGCCGCCATTGGCCTTGGTCCACTGGTAGCTGGGGTCGATCGTCCACACCAGGCCCGGCGCCAGCGTCAGGCGCGCGCTGCCGCGCAGGTTGAGCAGCTGCGCCGGATTGACGCGATAGTCATAGGCCGAACCGCAGGTGTTGGCCGTATCGGCCGCGCCGGCATTGGCTGCCGCCGTGGTGCACGGGGCGTAGTGGTAATAGCCGTTCTTGAAGCTGGTCGGGAAATAGGTGAAGCCCACGCCGGTATCGGCGGTCAGCGGCACGTTCGACAGCGGCACCGAGCCCGAGAAGTTGTTTTCCGTGCCCACATAGGTGCCGGTCAGCGACAGGAAATCGCCGCTGGCGCCGAGTGGCTGGTAGATCCCGCCGTTGGCCTGCTCGCGCCGCACCTTGCCATAGTTGTTGAACGGCGAATCGTTGTGCGAGTGGCTGTATTCACCATAGAGCCGCGTACCGAACGGGCCGATCGCGCCGCTGTCAACCATGCCCATCACGCGATAGTAATTGTCGGTGCCCATCGCGCCCGATGCCTTGAGGTGGAAATCCTCGGTCGGCTTGTGCGAGCGGATGTTGATGGTCGAGCCCGAGGCGGACGAGGTCGGGCTGTCGACGTCGGTCGTGCCGAAATTGACCGCGACCTGGTCGATCACTTCGGAATCGAGCAGCTCGCCGGAATAGAGCGCATAGTTGCCATCGTCGTTCAGCGTCACGCCATCGATGGTTTCGGAAATGCGCGTGGCATCAAAGCCGCGGACCATCAGCGTGCCGCCGCTGCCGCCGTAGGGATCGTTGTTCTGGAAGCTGACGCCGGGCAGATAGTTGATCATGTCGTTGATCGACTGGCCGGGCGTCTGCCGCTCGATCCAGGCCTGGCTGAGAATGGCCGACGCCTTGCTGGTATCGGGATTGGCGACGCCGACGATGCCCTTCTGGGCGGTGCCGGTCACCACGATCTGGTTGCCGAAGTCCATGCTGCCGGTGGACTGGGCCAGCGCCGGCGCGGCCAGGCCCAGGCTTGCCAGGGCAAGCACGGTGGCGCTGGCGTGGGCCGCCAGGCGGTATTTTTGTTCGGTCATATTGCCTCCTTGAAACCGTGGCCGGATAAGGCGCAAATATGCCAGATTTGCTACAGCTATTCGGTATATACCGTTGATTTATTGTGATATTTTGGAATAACAAAGAAACACTTGCAACGATCTTGGTTGCACATTGCAATGTGGTGAAATTGTCATCGCATCGCAACATTTTCGCACGAATCCCGTCAATCAATCGTCATTCTTTTCCGACAGCCAATCGGCATAGCGCGGCCGCGCCAGCTGGAACGAGGCATCGCTGCGGCTGTACCACCCCGCGCCGTGCATGCGTGCGATCAGCCCCATGGCCATGGTATCAACGTAGAGGCGATCGCGATCGATGAAGCGGTCCTGGATATGAAACCGCACCACTTCGCCCAGCACGATCGTGCTCTGTCTCGCCTCGATCGCCTGATAGAGACGGCATTCCATCGATACCGGGGCCGTGGCGATGCGATCGGGCGCGACCACGCTCGACGGCGCCAACGCGAGCGCGGCATGCGCGGCCTCGTCGAATTCGGGCGGGGCATCGATGCAGGTAAAGTTCATCGCCTCCGCGTCATCTTCTGACACGAGGTTTACGACGAATTCCTTCGTTTCGAGGATATTGGCCGGCGTATCCTTGTGGCGGCCATCGGCCTGGCGCAGGAAACCGATCGTGAGCAGCGGCGGATCGGCGGCCACCATGTTGAAAAAGCTGAACGGCGCGGCGTTGGTCACCCCGGCGGCAGAGCGGCTGGTAATCCAGGCGATCGGGCGCGGCGTGATCGAGGCGCTCATGAGCTTGTAGCGATCGCCCGCTGCGACCTGGGAAAAATCGAACTCCATCACCTGTCTCCATCACACGCCACGCCCGGGCCGCCGTATGGGCCGCTGTTTGGGCCGCACCCCGGGCGCTGTCCATATGCCCGCGCGGCCATAACGCGCAAAGACCGCATGCGGCACCATGGCCATCCCCGTCCGCCGCATGCTATGCATGCAGAAACATCATCATAAGCGAGGATCTTCATGCGCGCGTCCAGCCTTCCGTTCCGCCGCCTGGCCGCTTCGGCGCTGGCCGTCCTCGCCGTGTCATCGGCCGGCAGCGCATTGGCGCAGCAGCCCATGGCGGCAAGCGGCGCGCCTGCCTGCCCCGCCACGCCGGCCGCCCTGCCCCCGGCCTTTGCCGCATGGAGCAATGCCACGACCCTGGAAAGCGCGACCGACCGCCCCGGCCTGGCCATGACCAAGATTGCGCCGGGCGAAGCCGAAGCGCTGACGCTGCACCCCATGGCCGAGGTGCACTATGCCTTGCCGCCGCAGAAGCCCGCCGCTCCGGGCACGTTCGGCGGCATGGTTGCCCTGCACGTCACCACCGCGGGTACATATCGCGTTGCGCTCAGTTCCGCCGCCTGGGTCGATCTCGTCACTGGTGGGGCCGCTCTGCCCACCACCGCGCACGGCCATGGGCCGGATTGCAGCGGGATTCGCAAGATCATCGATTTCGCGCTGCAACCGGGTGACCATGTCGTGCAGATCGTGGGCAACGCGACCAGCACCATCACCGTGCTGGTCGTGCCGCAAGGCTGACGCATACTCACATAGCAATGTGATTTACCCCCTTGCGCATCACATTTCGATGTGACATTGCGGGCGCATGTCAAACGAACTGATCGAACGCGTCCGCAAGCTGGTGACCGAAGGCGGCATGTCGCGCGCAGGGCTTGCCCGCGCGGCCGGCCTGCATGCCAACACCCTGCGCGAATGCACCTCGCCCGGCTGGAATCCCACCGCCGACACGCTCGCCAAGCTGGAGCGGGTGCTGACCGAGGGGGACGACAGCCCTGCCATCGTGCCGATCGAAGAGATCATCGAGGAAGCGCGCAACGGGCGCATGTTCATCCTGGTGGATGACGAAGACCGCGAAAACGAAGGCGATCTGGTCATCCCCGGCCAAATGGCGACGCCCGACGCGATCAACTTCATGGCCACCCACGGGCGCGGGCTGATCTGCCTGACGCTGACCCGTGCGCGTGTTGAGGAACTCGGCCTCGAACTGATGAGCCGCAACAACGGCACGCGCCACGAAACCGCGTTCACCGTCTCGATCGAGGCGCGCGAGGGCGTTACCACCGGCATTTCTGCGCACGATCGCGCCCGCACCGTTACCGTGGCGATCGATCCGGCCAAGGGCCGCCATGACATCGTGACGCCCGGCCATGTCTTTCCGCTGATCGCACGCGATGGTGGCGTGCTGGTGCGCACCGGCCATACCGAAGCGGCGGTCGATATCTCCCGTCTCGCCGGGCTCAACCCCTCGGGCGTGATCTGCGAGATCATGAAGGACGATGGCACCATGGCGAGAATGGACGATCTCGTCCCATTTGCCCGGCGCCATGGCCTCAAGATCGGCACCATCCGCGACCTGATCGAATATCGCCGCCGGCACGACCATCTGGTGCAGAAGGTGGCAGAAGTGCCGTTCACGTCTGACTATGGCGGCGACTGGCGCGTGCTGACCTATCGCAACAAGGTGGATGGCACCGAAAGCCTGGTCCTGCAAAAGGGCCAGGTCATTCCCGGCACGCCCACGCTGGCACGGGTCCATGCCTTTTCGGCGTTCGACGATCTGCTGGGCCGCGCCGGCGCGCGCAAGCGCACGTTGCAGCGCGCGATGACCGAAATCGGCCGCGCCGGGGCCGGCGTGATCGTGCTGCTGTTTCCCACGGCAGACAGCGATCCCGTGCGTGGCGCCACGCCGGGCCAGGACATGGACCTGCGCGCCTATGGCATCGGTGCGCAGATCCTGGCCGATCTGGGCATCCACGATCTGGTCCTGCTGTCCAATTCCCACCACACGCCGATCGCGATCGAAGGCTATGGCCTCAACATCGTGGGCGAGCGCCCGATTCCAGCGGAGTAAGTTTCTTGGCCAAGTTCCTCATCGTTGAAGCCCGGTTCTACGCGCATCTCAACGACCAGCTCATCGCCGGCGCCCGCGCCGCGCTCAAGGCAGCCGGCCACAAGGCCGATGTCGTCACTGTTCCCGGCGCGCTGGAAATCCCGGCAGCCATTGCCCTGGCTGACCAGGACGGCAGCTATGATGGCTATATTGCCATCGGCGTGGTGATCCGCGGCGAGACCTATCACTTTGAGATCGTTGCCGGCGAAAGCGCGCGCGGCATCATGGCGCTGACCATGGACGGCATGCCGATCGGCAACGGCATCCTGACGGTTGAAAACGAAGCGCAGGCCCTGATGCGCGCCGATCCGGCGCAGAAGGACAAGGGCGGCGAAGCGGCCAAGGCGGCCATCGCGCTATACGATCTCAAGCAGAAGTGGGGGTAAAGCGCCCCCGCCTCCCCGCAAAGCGGAGGAGGCTCCTCAATCTCCCCTCCCCTTTGCGGGAGGGGCTGGGGGAGGGAATGATACAAGCGACATTCCAACACCCCCTCACCCAACCCTCTCCCCACCGGGGAGAGGGCTTTCTTTTGGGATCAGGCGAGGCGCCCGAACGCGCCACGGCCGGCATAGCGTGCGGCCTGGCCCAGCTCTTCCTCGATACGGATCAGCTGGTTGTACTTGGCAAGCCGGTCAGAACGGGCGAGCGAGCCGGTCTTGATCTGACCGCAGTTGGTGGCCACCGCCAGGTCGGCGATGGTCGCGTCTTCGGTTTCGCCCGAACGGTGGCTCATCACCGCGGTATAGCCCGCGCGCTGCGCGATGCTGACCGCTTCGAGGGTTTCGGTAAGCGTGCCGATCTGGTTGACCTTGACCAGCAGCGAGTTGGCCAGGCCCTTGCCGATGCCCATTTCCAGGCGCTTGGGGTTGGTCACGAACAGGTCGTCACCGACCAGCTGGACGCGCTTGCCGATCTTGCTGGTGAGCGCGGCCCAACCTTCGAAATCGTCTTCGGCCATGCCGTCTTCGATCGACAGGATCGGATAGGCATCGCACAGCGCGGCGAGGTAATCGGCCATGGCATCGGGGCTGAGCGAAAGGCCTTCGCCGCTGATTTCATACTTGCCGTTGCGGAAGAATTCGGTGCTGGCGCAGTCCAGCGCCAGGACCATGTCCTGGCCCGGCTTGAACCCGGCCTTTTCGATCGAGGCCATCACGAAATCGAGCGCATCGCGCGTGCTGGCAAGGTTGGGGGCAAAGCCGCCCTCGTCACCCACGGCGGTGGCCAGGCCCTTGTCCTTGAGGCCCTTCTTGAGAGTGTGGAACACTTCCGCGCCCCAGCGCACGGCTTCGGCCAGGGTGGGCGCACCCACCGGCATGATCATGAATTCCTGGAAGTCGATCGGGTTGTCGGCATGTTCGCCGCCGTTGATGATGTTCATCATCGGCACCGGCAGGACATGCGACGACACGCCACCGACATAGGAATAGAGCGGCAGGCCGCGTGCATCCGCTGCGGCCTTGGCCACGGCGAGCGAGGTGCCGAGAATGGCGTTGGCGCCGATGCGGCCCTTGTTCTCGGTGCCGTCGAGCTCGATCATCGCCATGTCAATGTCGCGCTGGTCTTCGGCGTCAAGGCCGAGCAGGACTTCGCTGATCTCGTCGTTGACGGCGTCGACCGCCTTGGTCACGCCCTTGCCCAGATAGCGGCTCTTGTCGCCATCGCGCAGTTCGACTGCTTCGTGTGCACCGGTCGAGGCGCCCGACGGCACGGCGGCGCGGCCGAACGAGCCATCGTCAAGGAGAACGTCGACTTCGACGGTGGGGTTGCCCCGGCTGTCGAGAATTTCGCGGGCGTGAATATCGATGATCGCGGTCATGATCGGCTTCCCTTGGCTTTCGGTGGCCGGCCCCCAGTGGGCCTGCTTCCAGCAGCGAACGACGGTGTAACTATCCAGGGCAAGTTTCTCTGGACTTCACCGGCCTGCCGGGCTCCTATCGGGTGGAACCTTGGCAAGCAAGCGGCGTTGGCTTGCAAGATGGCGTAGAGCGGCAAATAATGCCGCAGTGCAACACCTGAACGCCGCCCGATCCACGGCCCATCCAGGGCATACGATTGTGGCATACGAATTTGTCGAAAGAGAAAGGGATTCTCATGGCCGACACCGCACCTGAAACCAACGAAACCGAAGCTGCCATCAAGGATGCCGGCGCCGATCTGGTGGATGCCGGCACCAAGGCGGCCGACGCCGTCGACGTGAAGGCGCACGACTTGGCCGCCACCGCACGCGACCTGGCCGAAAAGGCCAAGACCCGCTTTGCCCAGGCCGTGGACGAAGCGCGCAGCAGCGCCGAAACCCTCAAGGCCGAGGCACTGGAAAAGGGCCAGGTCTACAAGGACAAGGCCACCGACACTGCCGCGCAGTGGTCTGACGAGGCCAAGGCCCTCGCCGCGCAGGCCAAGGACAAGGGCGTCGATCTGGCCCATGATGGCAAGGCCAAGGCCAGCGAAGCCCTCGCCGCCGTGGGCAAGGCCATTGCCGGTTCGGCCGAAGCGATCGATGAAAAGCTTGGCGTCAAGTACGGCGACTATGCCCGCACGGCTGGCAAGAGCGTGGAAGACACCGCCGACAAGCTGGCTTCCAAGGACTTTGCCGAACTGGGCGAAGACGTGAAGACGTTCGTGCGCAAGAGCCCGGCCACCGCGCTTGGCATCGCGGCCGTGACCGGCTTCGTGCTGGCGCGCCTGTTCCGCGGTGGCGACAGCACGGATGCCTGACGGCAGCGAGGCCACGCCGCTGGCCGCGCGACTCGAAGCGCTGTTCCGCCAGGGTGAAGCCGTTCTCGATGCCGAGATGGCCTATCAGAAGGCGCGCGTTGGCTTTGGCTGGAGCCGGGGCAAACGCGTTGCCATCTATCTTCTGCTCGCCGGCGCGTTCGGCGGCTTGACCCTGGTGGCGCTGGTGGTGGGCCTGCTCATTGCCCTTGCCCCGTTGCTGACGGCATGGGGGGCGCTTGCCGTGGTCGGCCTGGGCCTCCTGCTGCTCAGTGGCCTGTGCTTCCGTGCCGCCGTCCGCGCGTTTCGCGACGCGCGGGATACGGTGCTGGGCAAGCCCACCCGGGCAGAGGCGGCAGTGGTTGCGGCCGTGGAGCAGGAGAACGCCATGCAGGAGACAGCGGCATGAGCGCCGAGGAAACCCTGCTCGCCGCCGCCCAGGCACGCGCGCAGGCCTGGCAGGACATGCGATCGGAACTCGTCGGCCTCAAGGATGATCTCGCCGCGCGCCCCCTGGGGCAGCGGCTGCGGGATCGCCTGATCGACGAAATGGTGGAAGCCATCGATGGCGCCGGCACGGTGATCAAGGATACCGCACCGGCGCTGATCATTACCCTGGTGGTGCTCGCAGGCTGGACCTTGCGCGAGCCGCTGACCGCCCTTGGCCAATGGCTGTGGGACAAGCGGCCGAGCGGATGGTTCGGCAAGCGCGAAAATCGCAAGTGGGGGCGCAAAACTGGAGGATTATGGTGAGCGACGACACGAAGCAGACGCCCGAACTGACCCCGGTGGTGCCGGCGCAGGACGACGATAGCACCCAAGCGAGCGATCGCGTGGCCCAGGCCCGCGCCAAGGCTGCGGACGTGGGCAGCACCGTGCGCCAGGTGGTGGAGCAGCATCCGCTGGCAGCGCTGGCCGGCGGCATCGCCCTTGGCCTGGTCGTTGGCAAGCTGGCCACGCGCAGCCGCAAGCCGACTACCGCCTCCACCTTTGCCAGCCTGGCCGAACCGGCCGAGCAGGTTGCCGCAGGGCTTGGCAAGAAGGCCAGCACGCTGGCGACGCTGGCGGCAGAGATCGCCCTCGCCTATGCCGCAAAGGCGGCCGACGCGGGGCGCGAAGGCGTGCACAAGCTGGAGGACATCAGCAGCGAAGCCGGTGGCAAGCTGGCCGAGGGCGCTGGCGAAGCGCGCAAGAAGGCTACCGACCTGGCCGAAGTGGCGGCCAACGCCGCACGCGAGGCGGCCGACGTGGCACTGGCCAAGGCCAGCGAATTGGCCGCCCGCCTCAAGCGCTGAACCCGTCTGCCCTGCCCTCGGCGCCGTTTTGCGCAAATGCCCGTGCGCAGGTTGCAAATGTGCAGCCGCGCACGGGTCTTGCGCAAAGCCGCACAGTTTGCCATCGGCTTTTGGCATCCTCCCAGGGAAGGGCCACAATGCAGAAACTCCATCTCGTGATGGGCGGCCGGGTCAAGGACCCGCAGACGCTCGATTTCGTCGATCTCAAAGCCATCGATCTCGTCGGCGTCTATGCCGATTATGCCGCGGCCGAAGAAGCCTGGCGCTCGGCCGCGCAGCGCACCGTTGACGATGCCGAAATGCGCTATGTGGTGGTTCACCTCCACAAGCTGCTCGATCCGGCGCAGAGCGACGCCTGATTGCAGCGCGCCATCAAGGCGATACAAAAAGCCCCCGGAAACAGTGGTTTCCGAGGGCTTTTTGATGCTCTGCCGCAGGATCGGTTCAGATGAACTCGATCTTCTGCACCAGATAGAACTTGTCACCCGACGGCACGGTGACTTCAATTTCCTCGTCCACCTTGCGGCCGATCAGCGCGCGGCCAAGCGGCGAGTTGTAACTGATGCGGCCGCGCTTGGCGTCGGCCTCTGCCTGGCCCACGATCTGATAGCGCACCGGCTTTTCATCATCGTCAAGCAGCGTCACCGTGGCGCCAAAGACGATGCGATCGCCCGACAAGGTCGTGGGATCGATGATGTGCGCGCGGCTGATCTTGTCTTCCAGATCGGCGATCGTCGCTTCAACCTGCCCCTGGCGTTCCTTGGCGGCATGGTATTCGGCATTTTCGGAAAGATCGCCGTGGGCGCGGGCTTCCTCGATGGCGTCTACGATCCGGGGACGCTCCTCGCGCAGCAGCTTGAGCTCTGCAGTCAGCTTTTCATAGCCTTCCTGGAGCATCGGCAGCTTTTCAACACTGGCCATCCGTAATCCTTCTCTTTCAATTCCCTGCCCAATGGGTTCGAGGGAAAACCGTTCCCCCGCCGGACTGGAAACCAGCCCGGCCACGGTCAGCCGCAATCGGCAATGATGTGGAAGGGGAACCCTTGGACGATCAACGATAATAGTCTTGCAGTGACTTCACTTCAAGTTCGGCACTGCGCAAAGCCTCGATCGCCTCTGCCGCGGCCACCGATGCCGTGGCCGTGGTGAAGTAGGGAACCTTGCCATTGAGCGCCGACGCGCGGATCGAAGCGGAGTCCTTGTGGCTTTGCCAGCCTTCGGTCGTGTTGAAAATAAGGGCAATCTCGCCATCGATGATGCGATCGACGATGTGCGGGCGGCCTTCGGCCACCTTGTTGACCTGTTCCACGTTGACGCCGTTGTCAGCGAGGTAGCGCGCCGTGCCGCCAGTGGCGACGATCTTGAAGCCCATCGCCGCCAGCTTGCGCACGCCGGGCAGGACCACCGGCTTGTCGGTATCCTTGACCGAGACGAACAGCGTGCCGCTCTGCGGCAGGCGGGTGCTCGCGCCCAGCTGCGCCTTGGCGAAAGCCATGCCGAAATTGTCGTCGATACCCATGACTTCGCCGGTCGACTTCATTTCCGGCGAGAGCACCGGATCGACGCCGGGGAAGCGCGCAAACGGGAACACCGCTTCCTTCACCGCCATGTAATCGATGTCGCGGCGGATTTCGGGCAGGTCGGCCAAGCGCTCGCCCGCCATCACGCGCGCGGCATACTTGGCGATGGGCTGGCCCACGGCCTTGGCCACGAATGGCACGGTGCGGCTGGCGCGCGGGTTCACCTCGATCAGGTAAACCTCGCCATCCTTAACCGCGAACTGGATGTTCATCAGGCCGCGCACCTGCAGCGCCTGGGCCAGCAGAACCGCCTGACGCTCCATTTCCGCCACGATCTCGGCCGGCAGGTTGTAGGGCGGCAGGGTGCAGGCGCTGTCGCCCGAATGGATGCCGGCTTCCTCGATGTGCTGCAGCACACCGGCCACGCGCACCGTCTCGCCATCGGCCAGTGCGTCAACGTCGCACTCGATCGCATCGCGCAGGTACTGGTCGATCAGCACCGGGCTGTCGCCCGAAACCTGCACCGCCGTGGCGATGTAGTCTTCCAGCTGGGCCTGGCTGTCGACGATTTCCATGGCGCGGCCACCCAGCACATAGCTGGGGCGGATCAGCACCGGGTAGCCGATGCGGCTGGCCACGGCGATGGCTTCATCGCGGCTGCGGGCAATGCCGTTGGCCGGCTGCTTGAGGCCCAGCTGCTCGACCAGCGCGGCAAAGCGCTCGCGGTCTTCGGCCAGGTCGATCGCGTCAGGCGACGTGCCCAGGATCGGGATGCCGGCGTCTTCCAACGCCTGCGCCAGCTTGAGCGGGGTCTGCCCGCCGAACTGCACGATCACGCCAACCAGTTCGCCGGTGGAGCGTTCCACGTCGAGGATTTCGAGCACGTCTTCGGCGGTCAGCGGCTCGAAATAGAGGCGATCCGAGGTGTCATAGTCGGTCGAGACGGTTTCCGGGTTGCAGTTGACCATGATGGTCTCGAACCCGGCGTCTTCCAGTGCGAAGCAGGCGTGGCAGCAGCAATAGTCGAACTCGATGCCCTGGCCGATGCGGTTGGGACCGCCGCCCAGGATCACGATCTTGCGGCGATCGCTGGGCATGGCTTCGTTTTCAGGCTCGCCGAACAGGCCACCTTCATAGGTGGAATACATGTAGGGCGTCACCGCTTCGAATTCGGCGGCGCAGCTGTCGATGCGCTTGAACACCGGGCGCACGCCCAGCTTGTGGCGCAGCTTGCGCACTTCGGCCTCGCTGGTGGCGCCAGCCATGGCCGAGACCACATCGTGCACCAGGCCCGACCGCGCGTGGTTGGGGCTGCCGACCAGGCCCGCCGACCGCACCGCCAGCTTGGCGAGGCGCTTGTCGGAAAAGCCCATGCCCTTCAAGCGGCGCATGCCTTCGGCCGTCACGGGCAGGCCGTGCCGGATCACTGCCTCTTCCTCGGCAATGATTTCGGCGATGTGGCGCAGGAACCAGGGCTCGTACTTGGTGACGGCGTGCACGTCTTCCACGCTGAAGCCTTCGCGGAAGGCCTGGCCGACCACGAGCAGGCGTTCGGGGGTGGCGCGGCTGAGCGCGGCATTGATCTCGTCGCGCGTCGCGCCTTCCAGCCCGTCGTAACGGTTGAAGCCGTCAAGGCCGGTTTCCAGCCCGCGCAGCGCCTTCTGCAGCGATTCCTTGAGGTTGCGGCCGATCGCCATGACTTCGCCGACCGACTTCATCGCCGTCGACAGCAGCGGTTCGGAGCCTTTGAACTTTTCAAAGGCAAAGCGCGGGATCTTGGTGACGACATAGTCGATCGTCGGTTCAAAGCTTGCCGGCGTTGCGCCCGTGATGTCGTTGGTGATCTCGTCGAGCGTGTAGCCCACCGCCAACTTGGCCGCGACCTTGGCGATCGGGAAGCCGGTGGCCTTGGATGCCAGCGCCGAGGAGCGCGAGACGCGCGGGTTCATCTCGATCACGATCAGGCGGCCATCCTTGGGGTTGACCGCGAACTGCACGTTGGAACCACCGGTTTCCACGCCGATCTCGCGAAGCACCGCGATCGACGCATTGCGCATGATCTGGTATTCCTTGTCGGTCAGCGTCAGCGCCGGGGCCACGGTGATGGAGTCGCCAGTGTGCACGCCCATCGGATCGACGTTTTCGATCGAGCAGATGATGATGCAGTTGTCGTTCCGGTCACGGACGACTTCCATCTCGTATTCCTTCCAGCCGAGGAGCGATTCCTCGATCAGGACTTCGGTGGTGGGCGACGCTTCCAGGCCGCCACGGACGATCTTGATGAACTCGTCCTTGTTGTAGGCAATGCCGCCGCCGGTGCCGCCCAAGGTAAAGCTGGGGCGGATGATCGAAGGCAGGCCGGTGGTTTCCAGCACGGCGAGCGCTTCTTCCACGGTGTGGGCCACGCCCGAGCGGGCTGATTCCAGCCCGATCTTGTCCATCGCGTCGCGGAACTTCTGGCGGTCTTCGGCCTTGTCGATCGCTTCGGCATTGGCGCCGATCATCGTCACGCCATACTTTTCCAGCGTGCCGTCATTGGCCAGGGCCAGCGCGGTGTTGAGCGCGGTCTGCCCGCCCATCGTCGGCAGCACCGCATCGGGGCGCTCCTTGGCGATGATCTTGGCCACCACTTCGGGCGTGATCGGCTCCACATACGTGGCGTCGGCCATTTCCGGGTCGGTCATGATCGTGGCCGGGTTGGAATTGACCAGGATGATGCGATAGCCCTCTTCCTTGAGCGCCTTGACCGCCTGCGTGCCCGAATAGTCGAACTCGCAAGCCTGGCCGATGATGATCGGCCCGGCGCCGATGATCAGGATCGAGGAGATGTCAGTGCGCTTGGGCATGGGAGGGCCTTTGTCTTTGTTCTGGCGTCAGCCGTGCCGGGCACGGCGCGTGGGTTCGGAAACGATGCTGGGCGCTTAGCCCAGCATGCTCACGAACTTTTCAAACAGATAGAAGCTGTCCTGTGGGCCGGGTGAGGCTTCGGGGTGGTATTGCACGCCGAACGCCTTCTTGCCGGCGATCGCGATCCCGCAGTTGGAACCATCGAACAGCGAGACGTGGGTTTCGATCACGTTTTCGGGCAGCGCGCCGGGCGTGTTGTCCACGGCAAAGCCATGGTTCATCGAGGTAATCTCGACCACGCCGTCTTCGTTGCGCTTGACCGGATGGTTGGCGCCGCGGTGGCCCTGGTTCATCTTGGTGGTCTTGGCGCCCGCTGCCAGGCCCAGCATCTGGTGCCCCAGGCAGATCCCGAAGATCGGCACGTCGGCGGCGAGCAGCTGCTGGATCACCGGCACGGCATAGGCGCCGGTCGCGGCCGGGTCACCCGGGCCGTTGGACAGGAACACGCCGGCCGGCTTGAGCGCCATGATCTCGTCAAACCCGGTCTGCGCCGGCACCACGGTGACGTCTGCCCCGGCCTTGACCAGGTTGCGGAAGATATTGTCCTTGGCGCCGAAATCCATCGCGACGACGTGCGGGCGGCCCGTGCCTTCGGGGCGGGTATAGCCCTGCCCCAGGTGCCAGATCGAACCCTGCCATTCTTCGCGGGCCTCGCGGCTGACCACGCGGGCGAGGTCCAGGCCTTCCAGCCCTTGCCAGCCGCGCGCCTTTTCCAGCAGGGCTTCAAGGTCGAACTTGCCTTCGGGGTTATGCGCGATCACCGCGTTGGGCGCGCCCGACAGGCGGATGCGGCGGGTCAGCGCGCGGGTATCGATCCCGGCCAGGCCAATACGGCCCTGGCGCTCCATCCAATCCTGGAACGTACCCTCGGCGCGGAAGTTGGCCGGCGCGGTAACGTCTTCGCGCACCACGCAGCCCACGGCACCAGGCACACCATGGCTTTCCATGTCTTCGGCATTGGTGCCGACATTGCCGATGTGCGGGAACGTGAAAGTGACGATCTGGGCCGCATAGCTCGGATCGGTCATCACTTCCTGGTAGCCGGTCATCGCGGTGTTGAAGCACACCTCGCCGACGGCTTCACCCACGGCGCCAAAACCTCGGCCCCAGGCGACCGAACCGTCGGCAAGGACGAGAACACCCGTCGATCCTTCTGGTTGGGACGCAAGCGAAAGGGCGGGGTCGGCCATTATGGGGGCGCTCCGTTGGCAGGGGTTCTGGCGATGTTGCTAAGGCCCGGCCGCTACGCTCCTATAGCCGCAGCGTCAACCTAGCGGTTCAAGAAAGTTTGCCCTAGGAGGACTCCTTTGCGCTGCCCTGCGCGGCCCGAACACCCACAGGAAAAACACGACATGATCCGCGACACGATCAAGGCCGCGCAAGTGGCTGCCATGAAAGCCGGAGACAAGGGGCGCCTTGCCGCCGTCCGCCTGATCCTGGCCAAGCTCAAGGACAAGGACATCGAACTGCGCACTGCAACGACGGTGCCCGATGACGATGCCGTGGTGATCGACGTGCTGCAAAAGATGGTCAAGCAGCGTCGCGAATCGATCACCCTGTTCGAGCAGGGCGGCCGTCAGGAACTGGCCGACGTGGAAAAGGCCGAACTCGCCGTGATCGAGGATTTCCTGCCCGCGCAGCTGTCCGAAGACGAAGTCAAGGCCGCGATCGAAGGCATCAAGGCCGAACTCGGCGCCACCAGCATGAAGGACATGGGCCGCGTCGTGGCCGAACTGAAGGCACGCCATGGCACGCAGATCGACATGAGCAAGGCCAGCGGCCTGGTGAAAGCGGCGCTGAGCTGAACATGAAGGGGGCCTTGCCCTTGATCCTCCCTCGCGCAGCGGGGGAGGTGGCAGGCCGCCGGCCTGACGGAGGGGGCTTTCCCCCTCCACCCCGCGCTGCGCGCGCGGTCCCCCTCCCCCGCTCCGCGAGGGAGGATCTGGCACACCCATGAGCCTGACCCCGCAATGGCTGGATGAACTGCGCAACCGCGTCTCGCTTTCGGGCGTGATCGGGCGGTCGATCCGCGTGCAGAAGGCGGGGCGCGAGTTCAAGGCGTGTTGCCCGTTTCACAACGAGAAGACGCCCAGCTTCACGATCAACGACGAAAAGGGCTTCTACCACTGCTTTGGCTGTGGCGCGCATGGCGATGTCATCCGCTGGATGACCGATCACCAGGGCCTGCCGTTCATCGAGGCGGTCAAGGAGCTGGCGGCACAGGCGGGCATGGACATGCCCGAGATGGATCGCCAGGCGGCACAGCGCGCGCAGGCGGCCAAGTCGCTGCACGACGTTATGCAGGCCGCGCAGGACTTTTTCGTGGCCAGCCTCAAGGCGCCGGAGGGGGAACGCGCCCGGGCCTATCTCGCCTCGCGCGGGTTTCCCGAGCGCATCGCGCGCGAATTCGGCTTTGGCTATGCGCCCGACAGCCGCACCGCGCTGAAAGAGGCGCTGGGCCAGTTTCCCGAAAGCATGCTGATCGAGGCCGGCTTGCAGATCGTGGTCGAAGGCAAGACGCCCTACGATCGCTTTCGCGGACGGCTGATGCTGCCGATTGCCGATCAGCGCGGGCGGATCATCGCCTTTGGCGGGCGCATCCTTTCCGCCGAGAAGACCGACGCCCCCAAGTATCTCAATTCGCCCGATACGCCGCTGTTCGACAAGGGCCGCACGCTTTACAACCTGCACCGCGCCGCGCCGGCCGCGCGATCGTCGGCCCGGATCGTGGTGGTCGAAGGCTATATGGACGTGGTCGCGCTCGCCGCCGCCGGTATTGCCGAAGCGGTGGCCCCGCTGGGCACGGCGCTGACCGAGCACCAGATCGAGCGGCTGTGGCGCGTGATCGAATGCCCCACGCTGTGCTTCGACGGCGATGCCGCCGGGCAGCGCGCGGCGATGAAGGCGGTGACACGTGCCCTGCCCCTGCTGCGCCCAGGCCACAGCCTGCGCATCGTCACTCTGCCCGATGGCATGGACCCTGATGACGTGGTCAAGAAGCGCGGGCGTGACGCGATGCTCGATCTGCTCGGCACCGCGCGCAGCCTGGTCGAGGTGCTGTGGGAAGGCGAACGCGATGCCGCGCCACTGACCACGCCCGAGGACAAGGCCGGGCTCAAGGCGCGCCTGCTGGCCCATTGCGACACCATCGCCCATCCCGATATCAAGACGCTCTACCGCCGCGAACTGCTCGATCGCTTTGGCGAACTGGCCTTTGCCCGGCGCGAACGCCCCGCTTTCACGCCGCGCCAGGCCGGCGCGTTCCAGCCGCGCCAGGGCCGCGGGCCGTGGAAGCCGGCGCCCCCACCCCTGCCCGCCGCCACGGCCAGCCGCCTGTCGCAAAAGGTCGGCTCGGGCGATGCGCTGCTCGCTGCGGTCCTGGCCGGGCTGGTGGTGCATCCCGCCGCGCTGGCCCGCCATGGCGAGGCCCTGGCGCGCGTCCATCCGGCGCATGCCGGCATGGCCGCGCTGCTCGATGCGCTGCTGGCCTTTGCCGAATCGGGCGCACCGCTTGAAAGCGCGGCGCTGCGCCCCATATTGCTGGAGCGGCAGCTACAGGTGCCGTCGGCAGACGATTACGATGGCCTGCGATTCGGCTTCCTTTCGGAAACGAGCGCCACCGCGCTTGACGAACTGGCCGAAGCGATCGAGCTGATCGTCGATCTTCCGGCGGTTGAATCGGCGCTGGCGCAAGCGACAGAGCGCCTCGAAAGCGATTTTTCCGAGGATAGCTTTGCCGAACAGCAACGATTGCTGCAACGAAGGCTGGCATTGCTGGCCCGGTTGGGGCAAATGGGTCGCACTCGTGCATCGTTATAATAGGAACATAGGGATCGCCCGAGACCGGATGCGATCCCGGCCTGGGCACCGATGGGGCCCAATGCGGCACGACGTCAAAGGGTGGTACCGGGGTTAATGGCTTCCAACGACAAGACCGATAGCGGCGATGCACCGCTGATCGACCTTAACGAGGCTTCGATCAAGAAGCTGATCGCGCGCGCCAAGCGCCGCGGGATCATCACTTATGACGAGCTGAACGAGGCTTTGCCGCAAGACCAGATGTCCTCCGAGCAGATCGAGGACATCATGGCCGCGATCTCGGAAATGGGCGTCAACATCGTCGAGAGCGACGAAGACGCGGTCGACCCTGAAGAGCGCGAGGCCGAGGAAGCCGAAGACACCGACACCGGGATGGACGACCGCCCGGTGGTGGAAAAGCGCAAGGAAACCGTGGAACGCACCGATGACCCGGTGCGCATGTACCTGCGCGAAATGGGCGCCGTGGAGCTGCTCAGCCGCGAGGGCGAAATCGCCATCGCCAAGCGCATTGAAGCTGGCCGCGACACCATGATCATGGGCCTGTGCGAAAGCCCGATCACCTTCCACGCCATCATCCAGTGGTCCGAAGCGCTCAACGCGGGCGAAATGCAGCTGCGCGAGATCCTCGATCTCGACGCCATGCTGTCGAAGGAACCGCAGCCCGAGAACCTGTCCGAAGACGGCGAGGAAGCCGACGGCGAAATCAGCGAAGCCACCGCTGGCCCTTCCTTCAAGGAAGAGGAAGACGTCGAGGAAGAGGAAACCGAGGACGAGGACGACGAACTGCGCGAGCGCCGCGCCCGTCCGGCTGAAGAGGAAGAGGAAGACAACACCCTTTCCCTCGCCCAGATGGAAGCCACGCTTAAGCCTGCCGCGCTGGAGCGTTTTGCCGAAATCACCAGCCTGTTCCGTGCTTTCGAAAAGCTGCAGGGCGAGCGCCTCGACGCGCTGGGCCTGGGCCTGCCGTTCTCGGCCGCCAAGGAAACCGAATACCACAAGCTGCGCGAGGAACTGACCGCGCAGGTGGAAAGCGTGCAGTTCCACGCTTCCAAGATCGAATACCTGGTCGACAACCTCTATGCGTTCAACCGCCGGTTGACCACGCTGGGCGGGCAAATGCTGCGCCTGGCCGAGCGCCACAAGGTGAGCCGCAAGGACTTTCTCGATCACTACGTCGGGCGCGAGCTGGACGAAGGCTGGTTGCAGTCGCTCGCCACGCGCGACAAGAAGTGGGCGGCCTTTGCCGCCACCGAAGCCGGTGCGGTGGAACGCATCCGCGCCGAAGTGGCCGACATTGCCGCCGCCACGGGCATGCAGCTGGCGGAATTCCGCCGCATCGTGAACATGGTCCAGAAGGGTGAGCGCGAGGCGCGCATCGCCAAGAAGGAAATGGTCGAAGCGAACCTGCGCCTCGTGATCTCGATCGCCAAGAAGTATACCAACCGCGGCCTGCAGTTCCTGGACCTGATCCAGGAAGGCAACATCGGCCTGATGAAGGCGGTGGACAAGTTCGAGTACCGCCGCGGCTACAAGTTCAGCACCTATGCCACGTGGTGGATCCGCCAGGCGATCACCCGCTCGATCGCCGACCAGGCGCGCACCATCCGCATTCCGGTGCACATGATCGAGACGATCAACAAGCTGGTCCGCACCAGCCGCCAGTTCCTGCACGAGCAGGGCCGCGAGCCCACGCCCGAGGAAATGGCCGAGCGTCTGTCGATGCCGCTCGAAAAGGTGCGCAAGGTGATGAAGATCGCCAAGGAGCCGATCAGCCTCGAAACGCCGATCGGCGACGAGGAAGATTCGCACCTGGGCGATTTCATCGAGGACAAGAACGCGATCATCCCAGTGGATGCGGCCATCCAGGCCAATCTCAAGGAAACCGTCACCCGCGTTCTGGCCAGCCTGACCCCGCGCGAGGAACGCGTGCTGCGCATGCGTTTCGGCATCGGCATGAACACCGATCACACGCTGGAAGAAGTCGGCCAGCAGTTCTCGGTGACGCGCGAACGCATCCGCCAGATCGAGGCCAAGGCGCTGCGCAAGCTCAAGCATCCGAGCCGCAGCCGCAAGATGCGCTCGTTCCTCGATCAATAAAGCCTGCGGCACTGCCGCAAGCCATGCACCGCAAGAGAGGCGCCCGGCCCCGGCCCGGCGCCTCTTTTCGTCTGGCCGCGATGTGTTGCAATGCGGCATCAGTATCAACTGAAACCGACACACCGCTGCATTAGTCTGACACAGGTTTGACACAAAACGCTAATAGCCCGGCGGGATCACACAACAGCGGCACAGACCGCGTCCTTTCCGTCAGGGGAATTCCATGCGTACCACCCGTTTCGCTTCCGCCATGCTGGCGGGGGCTGCCTTTGCGGCCATCGCGCCCGCAGCCTTTGCCCAGGATGCCGCGCCCGCAGCGCCGGCCGCCGCCGCCGATGATGCCGGCAACGCCATTGTCGTGACGGCAGAGCGCCGCCAGGAAAACATCATGTCGGTGCCGGTGTCGGTGGCCGTGATGAAGCCCGAGTTGCTGCACAACCTGCAGGCCGCCGGCGCTGACACGCTGCTCTCGCTCGCCGGCCGCGTGCCCAGCCTCAACGTCGAATCGACCACGGGCCGCATCTTCCCGCGCTTCTACATCCGCGGCCTTGGCAACATCGACTTCTACCTTGGCGCATCGCAGCCGGTGTCGGTGATCCAGGACGACGTGGTGATGGAGCACGTGGTGCTCAAGTCCAACCCGGCGTTCGATATCGCCCAGGTGGAAGTGCTGCGCGGCCCGCAGGGCTCGCTGTTCGGCCGCAACACCACGGCCGGTATCGTCAAGTTCGACACCGCCCAGCCCACCGCAACCTGGGCCGGCCAGGCCAGCGCCAGCTGGGGCAGCCGCAACAGCGTGAACATCGACGCTGGCGTCGGCGGTCCGCTGACCTCTGACGGCCGCGTCAGCTTCCGCCTGTCGGGCCTGTACCAGCACCGCGACAACTGGATCAACAACACCTACACCGGTGTCAGCGACGACGGCACCAAGCCCGGCAACAACGTGATGGGCGGCTTCAACGAGCGCGACGTGCGCTTGCAGCTGCTGGCCCAGCCGACCGAAACCCTGTCGCTGCGCCTGTCGGGCCACTATCGCGATTACGACGGCAGCGCCTCGATCTTCTACCGCGGTTCGATCCAGAAGGGCACGCACACCGTGCCGCAGAACCTGGACCTGACCAACGTGGCCTATGACGAAGGCGGCAACAACCCGCAGGCCTACAAGACCAAGGGCGTCTCGCTCAAGGCCGTGCAGGACATCGGCAGCATGACGCTGACCTCGATCACCGCCTACGAAACCTCGCACGGTTCGAGCCGTGGTGACACCGACGGTGGCGCGGCAGCCAATTTCGGCGGCGCCGGCTTTGGCGAATCGCGCGGCGTGCTGCGCAGCCTTAACCAGTGGAGCCAGGAAGTGCGCCTGGCGAGCCCGGACGCGGCCCGCTTCAAGTGGCAGGTTGGCGGCATCTACTTCGACTCGCGTGACTATACCGAGTTCGATCAGCGCGCCTACTTCCTGACCAGCAACGCGCTGGGCACCACGCCCAACCCCAACAACTGGGTGCTGCTGCACAACGTCAACACCAGCTGGGCGGTGTTTGGCCAGGCCAGCTATGACCTGACCGAAAAGCTGCGCTTCACCGCTGGCGCGCGCCTGTCGAACGACACCAAGACCACCAGCCTGCTCAAGACCGCCGACACCGTTGGCGGCGTGGTGACGTTCCCGGCCACGGCGCCGCGCACCGTTCGCCTGTCGGACACGCAGCCGAGCTTTGACGCCAGCCTGCTCTATCGCGCCAATTCCGACCTGTCGTTCTTTGCCCGCGTCGCACGCGGCTTCCGCGGCCCGACCATCCAGGGTCGTTCGGCCGTGTTCAATTCGCCGTTCACCACGGCCAATTCGGAAAAGAACACCTCGTGGGAAGCCGGCATCAAGAGCGCCTGGCTGGATGACACGCTGACGTTCAACCTCACCGGGTTCTACTACACCGTTACCGACATCCAGCTGAACGGCAACGACAGCAATGGCAGCGGCGTGCTGTTCAATGCCGACAAGGCCGTGGGCTATGGCGCGGAGGCCGAACTCGGCCTGCGTCCGTCGAAGAACCTGCGCTTCGACATCGGCGTGAGCGTGCTGCACACCGAGGTCAAGGACCCCAACGTCTATGCCCAGGCCGGTTCGGCTGGCGGCGTGCTGTCGGAAACCGTGCTCAACCCGGTCAACAAGGTCGGCGCGAACTACTTTGCGCAGATCAACGGCAACTCGCTGCCCAACGCGCCGCGCTTCAACCTCAACCTGTCGGGCCGCTACGACCTGCCGCTGAACGACGACTTCAAGGCGTTCGTCGGCGCAGACTTCAACTTGCAGGGCTATACCATGTATGTGCCCTACAAGACGGTGGAATACACCTCTGACGGCAACTACGAACTGGGCGCCAAGGCCGGCTTCGCGTTCGGTCGCTACGAGCTGGCGGTGTTCGCCCGCAACCTGACGAACAAGCGCAACCTCATCGGCGTGATCGACACCTCCAACTATCGCGCCGGGATCTACAACGATCCGCGCACGATCGGTGTCTCGTTCAGCGGTTCGTTCCGCTGATCGCATAACGCGGCATGACAATCGGGACGGGGCGGCAGCGATGCCGCCCCGTTTCGCGTTTGGACAGCTGGCATAAATCCTTTGGGCGCCGGGCTTTCTGCGCTTGACCACCCCGCAACAAGGCGCAACGAACAGAACCGCGACACCGGCTTTTGCCGGGCTTGTCCTCCGGGAGTTTCCGCCAATGCTGCCTGCCCGCCACACCGTTTCCCTCACCGTCCTGGCCCTCGCCCCGCTGGCCGGTGCCTTGGCCCTGCCCGCCGCCGCACAGGCGCAGACCGCACCGCCACCCGCGGCACGCCCGCTCGATCCGGCCGACCTGCAAGTGGCCAGCCAGATCATCGCGGTTATCCTGCCGCCCGAACAGCGCGTGGCCATCGTCGAGCGCGTCACCAAGACGATGATGGGCGCCATGCAGGGCAACATGGCCGGCATCATGGGCGTGGACGATCCCGGCCTGCAGCAGATTTTCGCGCGCATGTTCGAAACGATGCCCGCCGCGATGCGCCCGGCGATGGAACGCCGCATGCCCGAACTCGTCGATGCCATGACCCGCGCCTATGTCCGCCATTTCTCGCACGAAGACCTTCGCGCCATTCTGGCTTTCGCCGAGACGCCGGCGGGCAGCCACTATCTCTCGCGCTCGGCCGACCTGATGCAGGACCCTGACGTGCTAACCGTGATGACCGCGATGAACCGCGATGGCATGGAAGTGGGCATGGGCATGGCCAAGAATCTCAAGGCAGAGCTGACCACCTATCTGGCCCAGCACCCCGACGTGGCCAAGAAGATCGCCGCCGCACACGCCGGGCAATGAGTGGCGACGGCTGGGCACCCTGGCCGGGCTGCCCACCCGTCGGGGCAAAGGGTGCATCATAAGGCCAATTAATCTGGCATAGCGCGCGCAATGGGTTTAGGGGGACGCCAGAATCCCCACCATAGGCAACCGGAACCGCTATAACCCATGCGTATTGCCATTGCTTCCGATCACGCCGCGCTGGCGCTCAAGGCCGATCTTGTCCAGTGGCTGGGCGATCTGGGCCACGATGTGGCCGACCTTGGCCCCTATAACGGCGACAGCGTCGACTACCCCGATTATGGGTACAAGCTGGCCAGCGCCATGGCCGCCGGCGAAGCCGAACGCGGCATCGCGCTGTGCGGCTCGGGCATCGGTATTTCCATTGCCGTCAACCGCAATCCGGCCGTGCGCTGCGCCCTGGTGGGCGAGCCGCTTTCGGCCAAGCTCGCGCGCGAACACAACGACGCCAACGTGCTGGCCATGGGTGCCCGGCTGACCGGGCTCGACATGGCCAAGGCCTGCGTCGAGGCGTTCCTCGCCACGCCCTTTGCGGGCGATCGCCACGTGCGCCGCGTTTCCAAGCTTTCCAATCCCGAACTCTGATCAAGGAGCCCACCCGATGTCCACCGCTGCCACCGCACCGTCGGAAGTCCGCACGGCAGGCTTCTTCACCGAGCATCTCGCCTCGGCCGATCCCGAAGTGTTCGCCGCCATCCAGGGTGAACTCAAGCGCCAGCAGACCAAGATCGAGCTGATCGCTTCGGAAAACATCACCAGCCTGGCCGTGCTCGAAGCGACCGGCTCGGTGCTGACCAACAAGTATGCCGAAGGCTATCCGGGCAAGCGCTATTACGGCGGCTGCGAATATGCCGACGTGGTGGAAAACCTGGCGATCGAACGCGCCAAGAAGCTGTTCGGCTGCGATTTTGCCAACGTGCAGCCCAATTCGGGCAGCCAGATGAACCAGGCCGTGTTCCTGGCGCTGCTGCAGCCGGGCGACAGCTTCATGGGCCTCGATCTCAATTCGGGCGGCCACCTCACCCACGGTTCGCCGGTCAACATGAGCGGCAAGTGGTTCCACCCCATTCCCTATGGCGTGCGCGCCGACGATCACCTCATCGACATGGACGAAGTGGCCCGCCTGGCGCGCGAGCACAAGCCCAAGCTGATCATCGCAGGCGGCACGGCCTATTCGCGCACCTGGGACTGGCAAGCGTTCCGCGCCATTGCCGATGAAGTGGGCGCATGGCTGCTGGTCGACATGTCGCACATTTCCGGCCTGGTTGCCGGCGGCGCGCACCCCTCGCCGTTCCCGCATGCCCACGTGGTCACCACCACCACGCACAAGAGCCTGCGCGGCCCGCGTTCGGGCGTGATCCTGACCAACGACGAGGCTCTGGCCAAGAAGTTCAACACGGCCGTGTTCCCCGGCCTGCAGGGCGGCCCGCTGGTCCACGTGATCGCGGCCAAGGCGGTGGCCTTTGCCGATGCGCTGCGCCCCGAATTCAAGGCCTATGCCCACCAGATCGTCGCCAATGCCAAGGCGCTGGCGGAAAGCCTCAAGGACGCCGGCCTCGGCATCGTCTCGGGCGGCACCGACAACCACCTGATGCTGGTGGACCTGTCGGCCAAGGACGTCACCGGCAAGGCGGCTGAAAAGGGCCTCGATCGCGCCTGGCTCACCTGCAACAAGAACGGCGTGCCGTTCGACAAGCGCTCGCCGTTCGTCACCTCGGGCATCCGCCTGGGCACGCCGGCCGGCACGACGCGCGGCTTCCGCGAGGCAGAGTTCCGCCAGATCGGCCAGCTGATCGCCCAGGTGGTCGATGGCATGGCCCGCAATGGCGAAGAAGGCGACGGCCAGGTTGAACAGCGCGTGCGCGATGCCGTGGCAGACCTCTGCGCCCAGTTCCCCATCTACCCGGAGCTTTGAGCGTTTGCGTTGCCCGTTCTGCGCCCATGACAACAGCCAGGTGAAGGACAGCCGGCCGACCGAGGACAACACCTCGATCCGCCGGCGGCGCCAATGCGAAAGCTGCGGCGCCCGCTTCACCACGTTCGAACGCGTGCAACTGCGCGAGGTTCTGGTGGTGAAGAACAAGGGCGACGGCAGCGAGCCGCGCCGCGAACCGTTCGATCGCACCAAGATCGAACAGTCCGTCGCGCTCGCCTGCCGCAAGCGCCCGGTCACGCAGGAGCGCCTGGACCAGCTGGTCACCGGCATTCAGCGCCAGATCGAGACGATGGGCGATGGCGAAGTCGCCTCCAAGGTGATCGGCGAGATGGTCATGGATGCGCTGCGCCAGCTCGACAGCGTGGCCTACATCCGCTTTGCCAGCGTCTATCGCGATTTTTCCGAAGCCCGTGATTTCGAGGAATTTGCCTCTTCCATCCAGGAAGTGGCCAAGTAACCATGCCTGCACAGCCCGTTATCGTTCTCGTGCGCCCGCAGCTGGGCGAAAATATCGGCAAGGCCGCGCGGGCCATGCTCAACTTCGGCCTGACCGACATGCGCCTGGTATCGCCACGCGATGGCTGGCCCAATCCCGCCGCCGGCCCGGCTGCCTCTGGCGCCGACGTGGTGCTGGAACGGGCGCAGGTCTATGAAACGCTGGCCGATGCCGTGGCCGATTGCGCCCATGTCTATGCCACCACGGTGCGCAAGCGCGGCGTGACCAAGCCGGTGGTGACGCCCGAGGAAGCGGCCCGCACGATCGTGGCCGAGGAAGGCCGTAGCGCGCTGGTCTTCGGCCCGGAACGATCGGGCCTGGAAACCGATGACGTGGCGCTGGCGCGCACCATCCTGACCGTGCCGATCAATCCCGAATTCGGCTCGCTCAATCTGGCGCAGGCGGTGATCCTGTGCGCCTATGAATGGTCCAAGCACCAGAACGCCGCTGGCGCCCTGGTGCAGCCCACGGTCGAGGACATGCTGCCCCCTGCCCCGCAGGAAGACTTCGAAGGCATGTTTTCCCAGCTGTGCGCCCTGTTGGAGCCGCGCGGCTATTTCCTGCCCGAAGACCGCGCGGCGGCCACGCGCCGCACGCTGCGCACCATGCTGACCAAGCCGGGCTGGAATCATCTCGAAATCCGCACGCTGCGCGGGGTCTTGTCTGCCATGCGCCGCGCGCCTGGCAGCAAGCCCGGCACTGAACCTCGCGGGGAATAAGCTTTTCCCTTGACTCTGCGGGCGCGTCCTGTTCTAGGCGCGCCTTCGCAATTGGCCCCACACGTCCGGTGAAGTGGTGGCCGCATCCTGGCAATTGGCGGGATGGTGCGGTTCCGGGCATCAGCCGGGAGGGCATCGGCCTTCCCCAGATCAAACGCTAGTTGAAAGGAACGAACGCGTGTCGAAGCGCCATTCGTCCAAGTACAAGATTGACCGTCGCCTTGGTGAAAACCTGTGGGGCCGCCCCAAGAGCTCGGTGAACCGCCGCTCGTATGGCCCGGGCCAGCACGGCCAGCGCCGCAAGAGCAAGGTTTCCGACTTCGGCATCCAGCTGCGCGCCAAGCAGAAGCTCAAGGGCTACTATGGCGACGTGACCGAAAAGCAGTTCAAGCGCACCTATCAGGAAGCGTCGAACATGAAGGGCGATACCGGTCAGAACCTGATCGGCCTGCTCGAACAGCGCCTCGACATGGTCGTGTACCGCGCCAAGTTCGCGCCGACCATCTTTGCGGCGCGCCAGATCGTTTCGCACGGCCACATCCGCGTCAACGGCGTGAAGTGCAACATCGCCAGCCGCCGCGTGCGCCCCGGCGACGTGCTCACCCTGGGCACCAAGGCCAAGGAAATGGCCCTGATCGCCGAAGCGCAGGCTCTGCCGGAACGCGAAGTGCCTGACTACGTCGCCCAGGAAGGCGCCGACAAGGTCACCTTCGTGCGCGTGCCCACGCTCGACGAAGTGCCCTATCCGGTGAAGATGGAACCGAACCTGGTCGTCGAATTCTATTCGCGCTGATCGGTCGGTCCACACGGACAAGCCAAACGGAAAAGGCGGGGTTTTCACCCCGCCTTTTTTTTGTTGCCCGCAAGATCGGCCCGCCCTTGCCCGATCCAGACCGGGCAAGGACGGGCGCGCGATCAGGCCTTCTTTTCGAAAGCCACCGTGATCTTGAGGCGCACTTCGTCGCTGACGAAGGGCACATACTTGCTCACGCCGAAATCCGAACGCTTGAGCGTGCCGGTGGCGCCAAAGCCCACGGTGAAGGCCTTGCTCATCGGGTTGGCGCCCGCGCCGCCGAACGTGGCGTCGAGCGTGACGGGCTTGGTCACGCCGTGCATCGTCAGGTCACCCTCGATCCGCGCGGTGCGATCGCCGGTGGGCGTGACCTTGTGCGAGACGAAGCGGATGGTGGGATACTTGGCCGCGTCGAACCAGTCGGCGCTCTTGAGTTCGCCATCGAGCGTGGCGTTGGTGGTGGAGATCGCCGAAACCGGCAGCGACACGTCAAGCGTGGTGGCGGCCAGGTTTGCCGGGTTGAGCGTCATCGTGCCGGTCGCGCCGGGGATCACGCCGAAAAAGTCGTTGAAGCCAAAGTGGCTGACGGTGAATTCGGCCAGGGTGTGGTGGGTTTCCACCTGATAGGTGCCAGCCGGCACGGCCGAAGGCGCGGCAGTGGCCTGCGCGGCGACCAGCGCCGGCGCGGCCAGGGCAGGAACGGCAAGAGCCAGGGCCAGAGCGGCGAAAGTCTTGGTACGTGTCATGACAGGGATCGTCCTTGTTGCAATGATCAGCGGTGAAATGATCGGGCGCAAGATGGCGTTTCCACCGTCAGATGATAATACGCCAAGCATGAGATTATCCTTTTACCCAGGGTGTGAAATCCGTGGCTGACCGTTTGACCGGAATCGAGGTTTTCGTCGAAGCGATGCGGCTGGGCGGCCTTTCTTCTGCCGCCCGCGCTCTGCACATGTCGCCGGCGATGGCGGCCAAGCACCTCTCCGCGCTGGAGGCGCGGCTGGGCACCACGCTGGTTCACCGCACCACGCGGCGCCTGTCGCTGACCGAAGCGGGCGCGGCCTATCTCGACAAGGCGGAACGCGTGCTGGCTGACCTGCGCGAGGCCGAGGCAGAGGCCGCCGCGCAGAGCGTGGCGATCGAAGGACTGCTGCGCGTCAGCGCGCCGATGTCGTTCGGCGTGCTGCACATCGCGCCCCTCGTCGCTGCGTTCAACCAGCGCTATCCCGGCATCACCGTGGAACTGGGGATGAGCGACCGGCAGGTAGACCTGGTGGAAGAACGCTGGGACATGGCCATCCGCATCGGCCGCCTGGTCGGCAGCAGCCTGGTGGCGCGCAAGCTGGCCGACATGCATCTGGTGGTCTGCGCCTCCCCCGCCTACCTCGCCCGGCGCGGCACGCCCAGCCAGGTCAGCGACCTGGTGCAGCACGATTGCCTGGGCTTTACCCTCACCCGGTTTGGCCAGCACATCTGGCGCTTCGGCCCGGACGGCACGATCCACCAGCCGGTGCGCGGCACCTTGCAGGCGGACAATGGCGATGTGCTGGTGGAAGCGGCCGCAGCGGGCCTTGGCCTGGTCTATGGGCCGCGCTTCATTGCTGCGCGCGCCCTGCGCGAAGGGCGGCTGGTGGAGGTGGTGCTGGACCAGCCCTTGGCCGGGCTCGGCGCCGTCCATGCCATCACCCATCCCGCCCGTCGGCCGGCCGCCAAGACCCGCGCCTGGATCGAATTCCTCGCTGCCACGGTGCCGGCGATGGCTGCCGAATGGTAGACACAATAAAGCAATATTTTCAGCCGTTTCCCGCAACAAACGGATCGTCGCAAATTAGCGCTTCGCGCAGCAGAAAACGGGAACAGCATCGCCCCGCCAGCATTATCGGTGCATGCTGATGTATCGCTTCGTCACGCCGCACCGTTGCGGCAAATGGTATCCTGATCTGGAAACAGCCAAGGCCCAGGCCAGCGCAATCGGCGCCGGCTTTCTCGACACCCGGACCGGCGAATTCGCGCAATATCCCGGCACCCGCCTGGAAACCGAAGTGGTGATGACCCCGCGCCCGCAGATCGCGGCCTGAAGGGCCTGAAGGCTCACTCCCGGTTGAAATAATCCCGGCGGAAATCGGCAGCGAACGCGGTAAAGCGATCTTCCGCGATGGCCGCGCGCATCCCGGCCATCAGCTGCTGGTAGAACGACAGGTTGTGCTCGGTCAGCAGCATGGCGCCCAGCATTTCGCCTGCCTTGTGCAGGTGATGCAGGTAGGCGCGGCTGTATTTGGCACAGACCGGGCAGGTGCAGCGCGGGTCCAGCGGGCCGGTGTCTTCGGCATGGCGGGCATTGCGCATGTTGATCGGGCCATGCCAGGTAAAGCCCTGCCCGTTGCGGCCCGATCGCGTGGGCAGCACGCAATCGAACATGTCCACCCCGCGCTCCACCGCGCCGACCAGGTCATCGGGCTTGCCCACGCCCATCAGATAGCGCGGGCGATCGGCGGGCAGTTGGCCGGGTGCGAAATCGAGCGTGGCGAACATCGCTTCCTGCCCCTCGCCTACCGCCAGGCCGCCGATGGCGTAGCCGTCAAAGCCGATGTCGCGCAGCGCGTCGGCGCTCGCCTGGCGCAGGCCTTCGTCCAGGGCTCCCTGCTGGATGCCGAACAGCGCCGAGCGCGCAGCATGCTCTTCCCCGCTGTCGAAACCGGCGCGGCTGCGGCGCGCCCAGCGCATCGACATTTCCATCGAACGGGCAATCACGTCGCGCGGCTGATCGGCGCGCGGGCATTCGTCGAACGCCATCACGATGTCCGAGCCCAGCAGGCGCTGGATTTCCATCGAGCGTTCGGGCGAAAGCATGTGGCGCGAGCCATCAAGGTGGCTGGCGAAGGTGACGCCTTCCTCGGTGATCTTGCGCAGGTCTGACAGGCTCATCACCTGGTAGCCGCCACTGTCGGTCAGGATCGGGCGATCCCAGCCCATGAAGGCGTGGAGCCCGCCCAGCCGCGCCATGCGTTCGGCGCCAGGGCGCAGCATCAGGTGATAGGTATTGCCCAGGATGATGTCGGCGCCGGTGCGGCGCACGTCTTCCACCTTCATCGCCTTGACCGTGGCCGCCGTGCCCACCGGCATGAACGCGGGGGTGCGGATCTCGCCCCGCTTCATCTGGATGGTGCCCGTGCGGGCCTTGCCGCTGGTGGCGTGAATCTGGAACGAAAAGCGGGTCATCGGGGGCAGGCAATCATCCGTGGCAAAAGAACAGTTGCGGCCCTTAGGCGCAAACGCCAAGGCGTGCAAATGTCGCTGTTTCACCTTGCTCTTGCTGCCGCGCAGACCCCTGCCTTCACGCCTGCGCCATGGATGTATCCGGTGCTGACCGCGATTGCCGTGATCACCGGCCTGGTCGATGCCATCGCCGGGGGCGGCGGCCTGATCATGATGCCGGCGCTGATCACGGTGGGCCTGCCCCCGCACCTGACGCTGGGCACCAACAAGATCCAGTCGATGTGCGGCACGACGATGGCGACCTGGCGCTATCACCGCGCCGGGCTGTTCACCCTGGCCGGCAATGGCGTGCTGGTGGCCGTGACGTTTGCCGGCGCGCTGATCGGCGCGTTGGTGATCCAGCATTTCAAGCCGCAGGTGCTCTCGCTGATCGTGCCGGTGCTGTTGATCGGGGTGGCGCTTTACACCGTGCTTTCCCCGCGCATGGACGACGGGGACCGCCACGATCGCCTGGGCGCGCGCAAGTTCCTGCCGGTGGCGGGAGGCGTGGGCTTCTACGACGGGTTCTTTGGCCCCGGCGCCGGGCAGTTCTACACCACCACCCTGGTGGCCCTGCGCGGCATGGGGCTGACCCGCGCCACCGGGCTGACCAAGCTGCTCAACGTGACCAGCAACCTCGCCAGCGTGATCGTCTTTGCCCTGGGCGGCCATGTGCTGTGGCTGCTTGGCCTGTGCATGGGCGCCGGGGCGATGACCGGCGCCATCATCGGCAGCCACTTTGCCACCCGCTTTGGCGCGCGGCTGATCCGCCCGCTGTTGATCGTGGTCAGCCTGGCCCTGACCGGGCGGCTGGTGTGGCAGTGGTTTGCCCGCTGATCGCGCGCGCTATACCGGCCAGACCAGCGGCAAGCGCGTGCACGCGCCGACATTGCCACCCTTCATCGTGACCGGCTGATCGGCCGCCAGCGCGAACCGGGGCATGGCGCCCAGCCATTCGCGCAGGAACACGATCACTTCCATCCGCGCCAACCCCGCGCCGACACAGCGATGCGCGCCGGCGCCCAGCGTGGTGTGGCGCATGGGCGAAAGGCCCCGCGCAAAATCGACGGTTTCGGGCTGGTCGAAGCAGCCCGCATCAAGATTGTGCAGCACGCTGGGCAGATAGACCAGATCGCCGGTGCGGATCACCACGTCATCGATCGGCACGTCGGCCACGGCGTTGCGGCTGACGCCGACCGTGGGATAGCGCCGCATGAGTTCATCGGCCGCAGCCGGGATCAGATCGGGCTGCGCGCGCAGCAGATCCTGGTCCTGCGGATGGCGCGCCAGGTGCAGCGCCACCATGCCGATCATCGCGGCCACCGTATCCAGCCCGCCGAACAAGAGGTTGCGACACATCCGCCGCGCCTCGTCCACGCTCCACGCGCGGCCATCGAGCGGCTCGGACAGGATGCGGCTGAACAGGTCATCGCCCGGTGTCGCCATGCGTTTGGCGATGAACGGCCAGAGATAGTCGTCCGCCGCCTGCTTCAACTGCTCCACGGTCATCGCGCCATCGGGCCGGGTCAATTGCGCGCCCAGACGGCGCAGCCGGGGGCGGTCTTCCAGCGGCACGTCGATCATCGTCAGGAATACGTTGAGCGGCAGGATTTCGGCAAAATCGGCGACGAACTCGCATTCCCCGCGCGGGCGCAGTGCCGCGATCAGCTCCTGTGCAGCGGCCACCACCTGCGGCTCCATCGCCACCACGTGGCGCGAGGCCAGGCCTTTCATCACCGCCCCGCGCGCCGCCTTGTGCTCCGCGCCATCCTGCTGCAGCGGAATGAACTGCATGACCTCGCCCAGCCCCGGCGTCACCGCCAGGCACGCGTTCGACAGCCGCTCCGCATCGCTCCACAGCGTGCGGACCACCGCGCCCCGCGTCGCGATCCAGTGCCCGCCGTTCGCCGTGGTCCAGACCAGGCCCGGCCCGTCCGCGCTGGCCAAGGCCTGCCAGGCCGCGAAATAGTCGTGCTCCACGCCCGGTGGATTGAAGATGTCGAAATCGACCACGCGCTCTGCCGGCACATGCGCTGGAACCATGGCAACCTCTCCCCACGTTATATGGGGCGGAAGGTTACCTGGCGCATGCCGGGCAGAAACTGTGCTTTATGGCAGGAGCAGGCTGGAATCGCCGTAGCTGTAAAAGCGATAGCCAGTGGCGATGGCATGGGCATAGGCCGCCTGCATCGTATCCAGCCCCATCAGTGCCGAAACCAGCATGAACAGCGTGGACTTGGGCAGGTGGAAATTGGTCATCAGCCCGTCGATCGCCTTGAAGCGATAGCCCGGGGTGATGAAGATCGCGGTGTCCCCCTCGAACGGATGGATCGTGCGCGCGTCATCAGCCGCGCTTTCCAGCAGGCGCAGCGAGGTGGTGCCCACCGCGATGATGCGCCCGCCGGCCGCGCGTGCGGCATTGAGCCGGGCGGCAGTTTCAGGCTCGATCCGGCCCCATTCGGCATGCATCTGGTGATCGGCAGTGTCATCGGCCTTGACCGGCAGGAACGTGCCTGCCCCCACATGCAGGGTCAGCGTTTCATGGGCGATGCCGGCCTCGGCCAGCCCCGCCATCAGTTCTGGCGTGAAATGCAGCGCTGCCGTTGGTGCGGCCACGGCCCCGTCCTTTTGCGCGAACATCGTCTGGTAATCCTGGCGATCCTGGGCGTCGGTCTCGCGCTTGCCGGCGATATAGGGCGGCAGCGGCATGCGGCCGGCCCGTTCCAGCAGCACTTCCACCGGCTCTTCCCCGGGGAAGAACAGCGTCCAGCTGCCATCGGCGTGGCGCGCCTCGGCCGTGGCGGAAACGCCGGCGCCGAAATCGATCACGTCATCGGCGCGCAGCCGCTTGCCGTTGCGGATGAAGGCCTGCCAGCGGCGCAGGTCGAGCCGCTTGTGCAGCGTGGCGCCGACCCGCGCCTCGCCCCGGCGGCCTTCGAGTTGCGCCGGGATGACGCGGGTATCGTTGAACACCAGCACATCGCCGCGGCGCAGCAGGCTGGGCAGATCGCGCACCACATGGTCGCTCAGCGGCTGCCCGCCGGCCACATGCAGCAACTTGGCCGCATCGCGCGGGCGGGCCGGGCGCAGGGCAATGTTTTCGGGCGGCAGTTCGAAATCGAAAAGGTCAACACGCATGGGGCTGCGCGCTAGCGACAGCAAGGGCGCAGGGCAAGCACCTGGTTGCTTAAGCGCCCCGGCTCCCCATCCTCTTTAGAGGAGGGGGTTGGGGGGTGGTGCGAAGGAAAGCGCCAGGCATCCACCACCCCCGGCCCCTCCTCTGAAGAGGAGGGGAGATAAGCAGCCCTAAATCGCCCCTTGCGGCAAGATCAGTTGGTGCGCGACTTGCTCAGCATGTCGGGCGTGATCGCGCCGGTGGGCACGGCCGCCGGCATGGCCGGGCGTGGCTTGTTGTCGGCCAGGATCGAGGCCTGGAGGATCTTGGTCGGATTGCTCGGCGGCTCGCCCCGCACGATCGTGTCCACCGCATCCATCCCGCTGATCACGCGGCCAAAGTTGGTATACTTGTGATCCAGCGCAAAGCGCGGATAGAACACGATGAAGAACTGGCTGTTGGCCGAATTGGGCTCGTTGGTGCGGGCCATCGACACGGTGCCGCGCATGTGCGGGGCATCGTTGAATTCGGCCTGGAGGTCGGGCAGCTTCGATCCGCCCTGCCCCGTGCCGGTGGGATCGCCGGTCTGGGCCATGAACCCATCGATCACGCGGTGGAAGATGATGCCGTTGTAGAACCCTTCGCGCGTCAGCGTCTTGATGCGTTCCACATGGTGGGGGGCCCATTGCGGCATCAGGCGGATCAGCACGCGGCCGCCGTTCGACAGGTCGAGCACCAGCACATTTTCAGGGTCGTGGGCCGGATCGGTATCGACGGCATAGGTAATTTCGTGCTGCGGCACGACCTTGTCGATCTTGAACGGCTGGGCCGGAGCCTTTTCCCCACGGCTTTGCGCCATGGCCGGGCCGGACACGACCGCCGAGGCTGCCAGGGCAGCGCAGATCAGGGCCTTGGAAAACGAACGGGCGATCATCAAGCCTGCCACCTTGTTGGAATATGTGAAACGCCGATTAGGCCCGGCGCGCTGACACTGCAATGAACGATTCGGCAATAAACACGCGAATGGCGCGGCGGCATGGCCCGCTCAGTAATCCCCAAGGCGGCCGATGCTGTTGACGCGGGCTACCACCTCGTCGCGCACGGTGGGGGTGACGAAGCCGGAAATGTCGCCGCCGAACAGCGCGATTTCCTTGACCAGCTTGGACGCGATCGGCTGCAGGCTGACATCGGCCATCAAAAAGACCGTCTCGATCCGGTCGTTGAGCTGCTGGTTCATCCCGGCCATCTGGTATTCGTATTCGAAATCGGCCACGGCGCGCAGGCCGCGCACGATCACACTGGCGCCCTGCGCTTCGGCAAACTTCATCAGCAGGGCGTTGAAACCCACCACGCTGACATTGTCGATGCCCTGCTCGTCCAGTTCGCGGCGCACCATGTCCATCCGCTCTTCGGGCGTGAACATCGGGTTCTTCGACGGATTGGTGGTCACGCCCACGATCAGCTGGTCCACCAGCTTGGCGCCGCGACGGATGATATCGAGATGGCCCAGCGTGATCGGATCAAACGTGCCGGGATAGATGCCCACGCGCTGCGCCATCAGTGATTCCTTTCCACGATGAAGCGCGCGAGTTCGCGCAGCAGGTCTGCCTCGCTGCCATGGCTGCCCAGATGGGCGATGGCCTGGTCGACCAGGATGCGTGCCTGTTCGCGCGCGCGCTCCACGCCCAGCAGCGAGACGAAGGTTTCCTTGCCGGCCACGGCATCCTTGCGCAGCGCCTTGCCGGCGGCGGCTTCGTCACCCTCGGCATCGAGCAGGTCGTCGGCGATCTGGAAAGCCAGGCCGATATCGCGGGCATAGCCGCGCAGGTGGGTGCGGCCTTCGGGCGGCAACCGCCCCAGGATCGCGCCCATTTCCACCGCCGTGGCCAGCAGCGCCCCGGTCTTGAGCTGTTGCAGGCGCGTCACCGTGGGCAGATCGAACGTGGCGGTTTCAGCCCCGATATCCATCATCTGCCCGCCGGCCATGCCGTGAATGCCGCTGTTGACGGCCAGGGCGCGGATCAGTTCGACCCGCACGAACGGGTCGCCGCTCATCGCCGGATCAGACAGGATCTCGAACGCGAAATCGTGCAGCGCGTCGCCCGCCAGCACGGCCGTGCCATCGTCGAACGCCTTGTGCACCGTAGCCTTGCCATGGCGCAGATCATCATTGTCCATGCACGGCAGGTCATCGTGGATCAGCGAATAGACGTGGATCGCTTCCAGCGCGGTCCCTGCCCGCACCGCCACCTGGCGATCGACGCCATACATCGCGGCCGTGGCCGTCACCAGCAGCGGGCGCAGCCGCTTGCCGCCACCGATCGCGGCATAGCGCATCGCTTCCACCAGCCGATCGCGCGGATCGCCCGGCAGGGGAAGCAGCGCATCGAAGCTGGCGTCGATATCGGCCTGGATCGCGGCCAGTGCCGGCTTGAGCAGGCCGGGGCTGCCCGTGGACGCGGTCATCGCGATCAGGCCCCGTCGAACGGCCGGGTTGCTGCCGGCCGCCCTTCGCGATCGGCCACGACCGCCTCGATTCGCGCCTGCGCCGCATCGAGCCGGGCCTGGCAATGCGTGCGCAGGGCCTCGCCCCGGGCATAGAGGTCGATCGATTCGTCGAGCGGAGCCTCGCCACTTTCCAGGCGGCGGACCACCACTTCCAGTTCCTTCAGCGCATCCTCGAAGCTGAGCGCGGCGATATCGGGTGTGCTAGCCATCGCGGCAAGCAATGGCCGCGCCGGCCGGGCCGGTCAAGCGGGGAACGCGTGGCTGTCACCGGCCTTTTGGGGTGTTCTTCCCCTAGCGCAAACGCGCGCACGCGGCTAAGGGCGCTTCCCATGTCCCAGATCACCGCTGAAATCGTCGCCGCCCACGGCCTGTCGGAAGAAGAATACGCCCGCGTGCTCGGCGCGCTGGGGCGCGAGCCCAACCTGGTCGAGCTGGGCATCTTCTCGGTCATGTGGTCAGAGCATTGCTCGTACAAGTCGAGCCGCATCCACCTGAAGAAGCTGCCGACCACGGCGCCCTGGGTGATCTGCGGCCCCGGCGAGAATGCCGGCGTGATCGACATCGGCGATGGCCAGGCCGCCATCTTCAAGATGGAAAGCCACAACCACCCGAGCTACATCGAACCCTATCAGGGCGCGGCCACGGGCGTTGGCGGCATCCTGCGTGACGTGTTCACCATGGGCGCGCGCCCGGTGGCGAACATGAACGCGCTGCGTTTCGGCCGGCCCGATCACCCCAAGATGAAGCACCTGGTGCAGGGCGTGGTTGCGGGCATCGGCGGCTATGGCAACTGCGTGGGCGTGCCCACGGTTGGTGGCGAAACCAATTTCCACAAGGCCTATGACGGCAACATCCTGGTCAACGCGATGACCGTGGGCGTGGCCGATACCGACAAGATCTTCTATTCGGCGGCCACGGGCCTGGGCAATCCCATCGTCTATGTCGGCTCCAAGACCGGGCGCGACGGCATCCATGGCGCCACCATGGCCAGCGCCGATTTCGACGAAAAGAGCGAGGAAAAGCGCCCCACCGTGCAGGTGGGCGACCCCTTCACCGAAAAGCTGCTGATCGAGGCGTGCCTTGAACTGATGGCGACCGACGCGATCGTCGCGATCCAGGACATGGGCGCGGCCGGCCTCACCTCTTCGTCGGTGGAAATGGCCAGCAAGGGTGGCGCGGGCATCCGTCTCAACATGAACATGGTGCCCTGCCGCGAAGACGGCATGACGCCCTATGAAATGATGCTGTCGGAAAGCCAGGAGCGCATGCTCATGGTGCTCAAGCCCGGCAAGGAGCCGATGGCCGAGGCGATCTTCCGCAAGTGGGAGCTGGACTTTGCCGTGATCGGCGAAGTGACCGACACCGGCCACATGGTGCTGGAATGGAACGGCGAAGTCGTGTGCGACATTCCGCTCGATCCGCTGGCCGACGATGCGCCGCTCTATGATCGCCCGCACGTGCCGAGCCCCAAGCCGGCCGCGATCGAAGCCCTGCCCGAAAGCGCGGACATCGGCGCGGATCTGGTCACGCTGATCGGCAGCCCGGACCTTGCCAACCGCCGCTGGATTTTCGAGCAATACGACAGCCAGGTTGGCGCCGATACGCTGCAGAAGAGCGGTGGCGATGCCGCCGTGGTGCGCGTGCACGGCACCGACAAGGCGCTGGCGATCAGCACCGACTGCACCCCGCGCTATTGCTTTGCCGATCCCTATGAAGGCGGCAAGCAGGCCGTGGCCGAGACGTTCCGCAACATCTGCGCGGTTGGCGCCACGCCGCTCGCCATCACCAACTGCCTCAACTTTGCCAACCCGCAGCGCCCGGAAATCATGGGCCAGATCGTGGGCTGCCTGGAAGGCATGGGCGATGCATGCCGCGCGCTCGATTACCCGATCGTGTCGGGCAACGTCTCGCTCTACAACGAATCCAAGGCCACCGGCGGCGGCTCGGCCATCCTGCCCACCCCGGCGATCGGCGGCGTTGGCCTGATGCTCGATCACACGCGCATGGCCACGGTTGCCTTCAAGGCCGCCGGCGAAACCGTGTGGCTGCTCGGGCCCGAAGGCACCCACCTGGGCCAGTCGCTCTACCTGCGCGAAATCCTCGGCCGCGAAGAAGGCCAGGCCCCCGCGGTCGACCTCGCGCTGGAACGCCGCAACGGCGAACTGGTCCGTGAATGGATTGCCGACGGCAAGGTGACGGCGGTGCACGACGTCGCCGATGGCGGCCTGCTCGTGGCGCTGACCGAAATGGCGCTGGCCGGCAACATCGGCGTGACGCTCGATGCGCCGCTCACCACTGCCCAGGCCTTTGGCGAAGACCAGTCGCGCTATGTCGTCACCACGCCGGCCGGCGTGGACCTTCCCGGCGCCACCAAGCTTGGCACCACCGGCGGCCAGGCCGTGGCCGGCGTACCGCTTGCTGCCTTGCGCGAAGCCAACGAAGCCTTCTTCCGCGATTGGATGGAGGGCTAAGCCGCCCCGCCACCACCCGCTACGCGGGCGGTCCCCCTCCCCGTCGCTGTGCGACAGGGAGGAACAGATCCTCCCCCACACCGTGGGGGAGGTGGCAGCCCGCAGGGCTGTCGGAGGGGGCATGTCGTTTAAACAAGCCCTCCCCCCAACCCCTCCCGCAAGCGGGAGGGGCTTTTAGCGGGCGTGCTTGAGCAGGTCGCGCGGATCGATGCCTTCGCCCTGCCACACGGCATGGGCCTGCGCATAGACCACGCCCGGCACGATCCCCAGGCGCCGCCGCGCTTCCTCCAGCGGCAGCGGCAAGAGCGCGACGATCGATTGCTCCATCAGGCGCGGACAGGATTTGCCCCGCCGCCACGCCTCGCGCACCGCGCCCAGCACCGGCGCGCGGCTGTTGAGGCGCAGTTTCATCTGCAAGGCCGCCATCCAGGCGATGAACAGATGCCCGGGCGCCGGCTGCTGCGGAAAGGTGAAGGCCAGCACGCAAGCCTCGCCCAAGGCATCACGGCCATAGCCGGTGAGCACATGCAACAGATCGTGCACATCGCGCAGCCGGTTCATGTACCACTGGAAGCGGTCGTTGTAGCGCGGGCGATCGGCCAGGAAGCGCTCGGCCTCTTCCACCAGGCCTTGCGCGGTCAGGCCCTCGGCCTCCATGAAATCGCAATAGGCCTGGGCCAGCGAGCCGGCCGGCATCCGCCGCAGCGCCGCGTGATCGTCAAGCACCGCCGGCAGCCACGGCTCGGCCAGCGCGAGGGCATGACCTTGCGGTGTCGATAGAAAGGCAGAGCCTGCCCTGCCCCCGCCGCGCCAGGGCAAGGCGGCAAAGATCCCGAACACCTCTGCGGTGTTTTCGGTATTGCGCATCAGGCGGCGGAAATGGCGATAGGCAACCAGCGGGCGCAGGCGCGGCTTTTCCCGCGCCGGGTCGAACAGCGGCAGCGCCGCAAAGTCCCCCGCCCGTTGCTCCATCAGTCGATCACCCAATCCTCGCGCGCGATGCCGAACAGTTGCAGGATCGACGTGAGGTCACCGCGGTCGATCCAGCCATCTGCGGCCTGCCGCGCCTTGGGCTTGGCATAATAGGCAATGCCGTGGGTGGCGGCCGCGATCATCGGAATATCGTTAGCGCCATCGCCGGTTGCAAGGCTGGCGGTTGCCGGGCCAAGCCGCGCCATTTCCTCGAGGAGCACGGTCTTCTTCACCCCGCTGTCGACGATCCCGCCAACCAACGCGCCGGTCAGGCGCCCGTCGGCGATCTCCAGCCGATTGCCCACCACCCGGTCAAAGCCGAGTTGCGCCGCCACCGGATCGGCAAACGAATGGAAGCCGCCAGTGACCAGCACGGTGTGGCAGCCGCGCGATTTGAGCGTGGAAACCAGCGTGCGCGCACCGGGCATCGGGCGGATGCGTTCATCGAGGCACTGCGTGATCGCGGTTTCCGGCAAGTCCTTGAGCAGGCCGACCCGCTCGCGCAGGGCGGCTTCGAAATCCAGTTCGCCCTGCATGGCGCGTTCGGTGATCGCGGCGATGCGCTCTTTCAAGCCTGCGAAATCGGCGAGTTCATCGATGCATTCGGCGCTGATCATGGTCGAATCCATGTCGGACACGAACAGGCGCGGCGTTTCGATCACGCGATCCGACAGCAGGACATCGCTGGCCGGAAAGCAGCTATCCAGAATGCCGCGCACCATGGCGGCATCGCCCGTTGCCACTTCGATTTCCAGGACCGATTCGCAGAAATCGAGCATGCCGGCCCCGGCCACTTCGCCGCCTGCGGCCGTGATCTGCTCCACCGCCCGTGCAAGATTGTCACCAAGCGTCGTCGGGTCTGCTATCAGACGGGCAATGAGCACTGAAACTTCCCTTTCCTGTTCCGGCCAAGACGATCACGCCACCGACAGCCGGCCTCGGCTCGCGCTCATTGCAGGGCCGACCGCCAGCGGCAAGAGCGATCTTGCCGTGCGCCTGGCCCTGGCCGAGCAGGCCGCTGGCCGCGCCGCCGTGGTGATCAATGCCGATAGCGCGCAGGTCTATGCCGATCTCACCATCCTCAGCGCCCGCCCTACGCCGGCGGAAATGCAGGGCGTTCCCCACCGCCTGTTCGGCGCCTGGGATGGCGCGCAGGCCTGTTCGGCGGCGGATTGGGCGCAGGCCGCAGCGGCAGAAATCGCCGCCGCGCATGATGCCGGCGCGCTGCCGATCCTGGTGGGCGGCACCGGCCTCTATATCCGCACACTGCTTGATGGGATTGCCCCGATCCCGCCGATCGATCCGGCGATCCGTGCCGCGGTGCGTGCCCTGCCGGTTGAGGAAGCGCACGCCGCCCTCTCGCGCGAAGATCCGCCGCGCGCCGCCGCGCTCAACCCAAGCGACAGCACCCGCGTGGCGCGCGCACTCGAAGTCGTGCGCTCTACCGGCCAGCCGCTCTCCCACTGGCAGGCCCGGCGCGAGGGCGGCATCGCCGATAGCGTCGCACTGCGCCCGCTGGTGCTGCTGCCCGATCGCGCCTGGCTCTACGCCCGCTGCGACCAGCGCTTTGCCGCGATGTGGGAACAAGGCGCGCAGGCCGAAGTCGCCGCGCTGCTGGCGCGCCAGCTCGATCCCGATCTGCCGGTCATGCGCGCCATCGGCGTGCCCGAGATCGCCGCCTACCTGCGCGGCGAAACCAGCGCCGAATCCGCCATTGCCGCAGGCAGCCAAGCCACCCGCCGCTATGCCAAGCGCCAGTTCACCTGGGCCAAGCACCAGTTTCCGGGCGACTGGCCGCGCGATACGCACGAAAATTGCCTTGACAGAACCCGGATAGCATCTTTATTTCAAAACTAGCGGGTTGACACGAATGTTTGTGTCAATTACCAAGCCGTCAATTGCTTGGCTCTTGCCAAGTGCCCGAGTAGGGAGAGACGGCCCGGCGCAGGCAACTGCAGCCGGGCCGCAATTTTTAGGGCTTCGGCCGGCGCGGAGCATTCCGCCGGGCCTGGGCCTGACGAGTATGGGCCGGCGCAGGCAACTGCAGCCGGGCCGCAATTTTTAGGGCTTCGGCCGGTGCGGAGCATTCCGCCGGGCCTGGGCCTGACGAATATGGGCCGGCGCATGCATTTGCAGCCGGGCCACGAGTTTTTAGGATTAGGGGCCGTTCGCGCGGCCCGGCAAGCAAGGGAACAAGGTCGTGAAAAGCGAGCGCAGCGGCGCTGAAATCCTGGTCGAAAGCCTGGTCGCCAAGGGCGTCGAATTTGTTTTCGGCTATCCCGGCGGCGCGGTACTTCCGATCTACGATGCGCTGTTCGGCGATGAACGCATCCGCCACATCCTCGTCCGCCACGAAGCCGGTGCGGCCCATGCCGCCGAAGGCTATGCCCGCGCCACGGGCAAGCCCGGTGTCGTGCTCGTCACCTCGGGCCCCGGCGCGACCAATGCCGTCACCGGCATTGCCGACGCGTTCCTCGATTCGATCCCGATGGTCGTCATCACCGGCCAGGTGCCCACGGCCCTGATCGGGTCCGACGCGTTCCAGGAAGCCGATACCGTCGGCATCACGCGCCACTGCACCAAGCACAACTACCTGGTCAAAGACCCGGCAGAGCTGGCGACGATCATCGACGAGGCGTTCCGCATCGCCACCGAAGGCCGCCCCGGCCCGGTCGTGGTCGACATTCCCAAGGACGTGCAGATCGCCTCCACCCGCTGGACCGGCCAGGCGACGCAGATGCGCAACCGCTATGCCCCGCAGGTGGAAGCGCCCGCCGACGCGATCGCCCAGGCCGTGGCCATGCTCGCGACGGCCAAGGCGCCGGTGTTCTATACCGGCGGCGGGGTGATCAATTCCGGCCCGGAAGCCGCGCGCCTGCTGCAGGAACTCCAGTCGCTCACCGGCGCGCCGGTCACGTCCACGCTGATGGGCCTGGGCGCGTTCCCGGCGGCGCACAAGGATTGGCTGGGCATGCTTGGCATGCACGGCACCTATGAAGCGAACATGGCGATGAACCGTGCCGATCTGGTCGTGTGCATCGGCGCGCGCTTTGACGATCGCGTCACCGGCCGTCTCGACGCGTTTTCGCCCGATAGCCGTAAGATCCACATCGATATCGATCGTGCCTCGATCAACAAGACCGTGCGCGTCGATCTGCCGCTGGTGGGTGATTGCGGCCGCGTGCTGCACCAGATCATCACCGGCTGGCTCGACGCCGGGCACCAGGCACAGGATCTGGGCGAATGGCATGCGCGCATCAACGGTTGGCGCGCGCGCAACAGCCTGGCCTATCCCAAGCGCACCAATGGCGAGATCATGCCCCAGCTGGCGATCGAGCGGCTCTATGAACTGACCAAGGACCGCGAGCCGATCATCAGCACCGAAGTGGGCCAGCACCAGATGTGGGCGGCGCAGCACTTCCACTTCGATCGGCCCAACAAGTGGCTGACCTCGGGTGGCCTGGGCACGATGGGCTATGGCCTGCCGGCCGCAATCGGCGCGCAGGTGGGCTGCCCCGATGCGCTGGTGATCGATATTGCCGGCGACGCCTCGATCCAGATGAACATCCAGGAACTGGGCACTGCCACGCAGTTCCGCCTGCCGGTCAAGGTCTTCATCCTCAACAACGAATGGATGGGGATGGTCCGCCAGTGGCAGGAATTGACCTATGAAAGCCGCTATTCCAGCTCCTACTCCGATGCCTTGCCCGATTTCGTGAAGCTGGCAGAGGCCTATGGCTGGAAGGGCATCCAGATCGACACGCTCGATCAGCTGGACGACGGCATCCGCGCGATGATCGATCATCCCGGCCCGGTGATCGTCGATTGCCGCGTCACCAAGGAAGCCAACTGCTTCCCGATGATCCCCTCGGGCGCGGCGCATACCGACATGATCCTCTACGGCGACGAAGTGGCCGGCACGATGGATGATGAAGCCAAGGCCCTGGTTTGAAGCCCGATTTGAAGATTGAGCCGATGATGAAAATCAAAGCAGAGGCGCAGGAGCGCCACGTCCTGACCATCACGGTCGACAACGAGGCGGGCATCCTGGCCAAGATCGCCGGGCTGTTCACCGCGCGCGGCTACAATATCGACAGCCTCACGGTGGCCGACATCACCGACGAGCACGATGTCAGCCGCATCACCATCGTGACCCACGGGCCGCCGGCGGTGATCGACCAGATCCATGCCCAGCTCGAACGCCTGGTGCCGGTGCACAAGGTGACCGACCTGACCGAGGTTGGCCCCTACGTCGCACGCGAACTGGCGCTGATCAAGGTGGCCGGCAAGGGCGAAAACCGCGTCGAGGCGCTGCGCCTTGCCGAGGTGTTCCGCGCCAACGTGGTCGACACCACCACCTCCAGCTTCATTTTCGAGCTGACCGGCGCGCCCGACAAGATCGATACCTTCGTCAGCCTGATGAAGGAGTTGGGCCTTGTCGAAGTGGGCCGCACCGGCATCGTCGGCATGATCCGCGGCGCCGAGGCTGCCTGACCCCCTTTTCCATCGCTGTTTGCACAAACCCTGCGTCCACCACTGCGCTAATTCGGCCTGAGGGATGCCCGTTGCGGCAGGACGACCAACCAAGGACGAGTACCATGAAGGTTTACTACGACGCCGATTGCGATCTCAATCTGATCACCGGCAAGAAGATCGCCATCCTGGGTTATGGCAGCCAGGGCCATGCCCACGCGCAGAACCTGCGCGATTCGGGCATCAAGGAAGTGGCCATCGCCCTGCGTCCCGGTTCGGCCAGCGCCGCCAAGGCCGAAGCGGCCGGCTTCAAGGTTCTGCCCAACGCCGAAGCGGCCGCCTGGGCCGACATCCTGATGATCCTGGCGCCCGACGAGCACCAGGCCGCCATCTATGCCGACGACATCCACGCCAACCTGCGCCCCGGCGCCGCGCTGGCCTTTGCCCACGGCCTCAACGTGCACTTCGGCCTGATCGAACCGCGCGCCGACGTGGACGTGATCATGGTTGCGCCCAAGGGCCCGGGCCACACCGTGCGCGGTGAATACGTCAAGGGCGGCGGCGTGCCCTGCCTGGTTGCCATCCACCAGAACGCCACGGGCAATGCCCACGACATCGCCCTGGCCTATGCCTCGGGCGTGGGCGGCGGCCGCTCGGGCATCATCGAAACCAACTTCAAGGAAGAGTGCGAAACCGACCTGTTCGGCGAACAGGCCGTGCTGTGCGGCGGCGTGACCCACCTGATCCAGGCTGGTTTCGAAACGCTGGTGGAAGCCGGCTATGCCCCGGAAATGGCCTATTTCGAGTGCCTCCACGAAACCAAGCTGATCGTCGACCTGCTCTATGAAGGCGGCATCGCCAACATGCGCTACTCGATCTCGAACACCGCCGAATACGGCGACATCGTTACCGGTCCGCGCATCATCACCGCCGAAACCAAGGCGGAAATGAAGCGCGTTCTGGCCGACATCCAGTCGGGCCGCTTCGTCAAGAACTTCGTGCTCGACAACCGCGCTGGCCAGCCCGAACTCAAGGCTGCCCGCAAGGCTGCTGCCGCGCACCCGATCGAAAAAACCGGCGCCCAGCTGCGCGCGATGATGCCCTGGATCGGCGCCAACAAGCTGGTCGACCAGTCGAAGAACTGATCGCGCAAAGACCTGCGCTGCCGCGTCTTGCCCAGGCAAGCGCGGTGGCCTGGCCTTTCCGGCAAGGGGGCCGGCCCGCTCGGCGGGCTGGCCCTTTTCCGTTTGTGTCGCCGCTCTACCGAATGGCCCACCGGCTCGACGAACGGCATGGCAAAATCAGGAAAATGCATTCATAGCCATTTTGGACCTATTGGTTCGCCCGTCGCTTTCCAGCCCTGCCCACCACCAGAAACTGATCGAGTCGCCGATGCCTTCGCTGCCCCACCTTGCCTCGGCCTGTGCCGCGCTATGCCTGCTCGGGGCATGCCAGGCCCCGGTGCCAAAGCCCACGCCGACGCCCGATGGCGCCGGGGTGCCGGTGGCGCCCACCGCCGGCAAAGGCCCAGTGGCAGATGCCGCTGACAGCAGCGATGCCGCGATCGATGCCGATGCCCTGCCCGCGATCAATTGTGGCGAAGGCCGCATGGCCAAGCTGATGAACATGCCGGAATCCGAAGAGACGCACGCTGCCGTGATCGCGGCGGTGGGCCATCGCCACATCCGCTGGGTCCACCCCGGCGACGCCGTGACGATGGATTACCAGCCGGGCCGGCTCAACGTGATCGTCGACGAACACGGCCAGATCGCCGCCACCCGCTGCGGCTGATCGCCGGCATCCGCCACCACTGCCCTACCCGTTTTGCTCGCTTGCCACTCGCCCATGCGTTTGGCACCTTTCCCGGTGGGCGACGGCGTGCCCGGCTGTGCAACGGCCGCGCCCAAGGGAGACATCACATGATCACCGTTCGTACCGCGTTCACGCTGGCCGCCCCGCTGGCAATGGCCCTGGCCGCCACGCCGATGATTGCGCAGGCCCCTGCCGTTCCCGGCCAGCCGGACAAGGCCCGCGTCACGGCCGGCAACTACGCCGCCGATCCCAATCACTCGCTCGTCGCCTGGAGTGTCAACCATCTCGGCTTCAACGACTATTTCGGCCTGTTTGGTGATGTTTCGGCCAAGCTCACGCTCGATCCGGCCAATCTTTCCGCAGCCAAGGTGACCGCGACGATCCCGGTCAGCAAGGTGCTCACCGCCAATGCCGGCCTTACCGCGCACCTGCTTCGCCCCGGCACCGCGGGCAAGAAGCCCGATTTCTTTGGCCCCACTCCGGCCGATGCCACTTTCACATCCACCAGCGTGACGCCCGGCGCCGATGGCACCAGCGCGACCATCGCCGGCGACCTCACGCTCAATGGCGTGACCAAGCCGGTTTCCATCGCCGCCAGGTTCATTGGCGCCGGCAAGGGCTGGGGCAAGGAAACGGTCGGCTTTGAAGGCACCACCACGCTCAAGCGTTCGGACTTCGGCGTGAATGGCGCGCTGCCGCTGGTGTCTGACGAGGTGAAACTCAACATCACCATCGCGTTCGAAAAGACCGCCTGACTTTTTGCCTGCCTGACTTTCCGCCTGATTGACCAGCAACCCCGCAGCGTCATGCCGCTGCGGGGTTTGTTGCGCCCGGCATTTGATCTGGACAAAGCCGGCGCAAGGCACCATAGGCATGGCCGATGATCGCCGCGCTGAACCTTACCCTGCGACTTACACGCCCTTGGGCGTGAGCTGACGCGTCGGTTTTTGCGGCGCACACGGCGCCCAAGGGTCATCCCCTCGCACCAGACGCATCATTTTCATTTTAAGGTTCAGCCATCATGGCCATGCTGAAGAATCCCGGCATCAAGTATCGTCCGTTTCCGCAGGTGGATCTGCCCGATCGCCAGTGGCCCTCGCGCACCATCACCAAGGCCCCGCGCTGGCTCTCGACAGATATGCGCGATGGCAACCAGTCGCTGATCGACCCGATGGACGCGGACAAGAAGGCACGCTTCTTCGATCTGCTGTGCAAGGTCGGCCTCAAGGAAATCGAAGTCGGCTTCCCCAGCGCGGGCGCGACCGAATATGATTTCATCCGCGCCCTGGTGGACGAAGGCCGCATCCCCGAAGACGTCGTCGTCCAGGTGCTGACGCAGTCGCGCGAAGACCTGATCAAAACCTCTTTCGAAAGCCTGGCCGGCGCCAAGCAGGCCATCGTCCACGTCTACAACGCCGTATCACCGCTGTGGCGCACGGTGGTGTTCGGCATGGAACAGAGCGAAATCAAGGAAATCGCCCGCCGTGGTGCGACGTTCCTGCGCGATCAGGCCGCCCGGTTCCCGCAGACCGACTGGCGTTTCGAATATAGCCCGGAAACCTTCTCCACCGCCGAACTCGATTTTAGCATTGCCTGCTGCGAAGCGGTGATGGACGTGCTGCAACCCACGGTGGAAAAGCCGATCATCCTCAACCTGCCGGCCACGGTGGAAGCCTCCACCGCCAATATCTATGCCGACCAGATCGAGTATTTCTGCCGCAACCTGCCCGGCCGCGATCGCGCCGTGATCAGCCTGCACACCCACAACGACCGCGGAACCGGCGTGGCCGCAGCCGAACTGGGCCTGATGGCCGGCGCCGACCGCGTCGAAGGCTGCCTGTTCGGCAATGGCGAGCGCACCGGCAACTGCTGCCTGGTGACCGTGGGCCTCAACCTCTACACGCAAGGGGTTGATCCCGAGCTGGACTTCTCGAACATCGATGAAGTGATCCAGACCGTGGAATACTGCAACCAGCTGCCCGTGCATCCGCGCCACCCCTATGGCGGCGAACTGGTGTTCACCGCCTTTTCCGGCAGCCACCAGGACGCCATCAAGAAGGGCTTTGCCGCACAGGAAAAGCGCAACGACGAACTCTGGGCCGTCCCCTATCTGCCGATCGACCCGGCCGATCTGGGCCGCAGCTATGAAGCGGTGATCCGCGTCAATTCGCAGAGCGGCAAGGGCGGTTTCGCCTGGGTGCTGGAACAGGACCAGGGCCTCAAGCTGCCCAAGAAGATGCAGGCGCACTTCTCGCGCCACGTGCAGGAACTGGCCGACGAGCTGGGCCGCGAACTGCAGGCCGGCGATATCTGGGGCGTGTTCCGCAAGGTCTATCGCCTCGATGCCCCGCAGCATTTCCAGCTGGTCGACTATGACGAGCAGCGCGGCACCGATGGTACCCGCGTGTTTGCCGGCAAGATCGAAATCGATGGCCAGGTGCAGTCGGTCAGCGGGCGCGGCAATGGCCTGATCTCGTCGGTGGTGGCCACCCTGGCCGAAGGGTTCGGCGTTCGCCTGGAAGTGCGTGACTATTCCGAGCACGCCATGGGCAGCGGCACCAATGCGCGCGCGGCCGCCTATGTCGAATGCGTGCTGGCCGATGGCCGCGTGGTATGGGGCGTGGGCATTGACGAAGACGTGGCCACCGCCAGCGTGCGCGCGATCCTTTCGGCAGCCAATGCCGGCCGCTGAGCGCCACCATCATACCCATGATCAAGGGCCCTGGAGCACCCGCTCCGGGGCCTTTTTGCAATCAGGCCTCGGTATCGGCCCACAGCAGCTCGGCCATGGCATCGAGATGGCTGAAATCCACCGCGGGATCGCGGCGGTTGAGCGGCATCCCGCCCCAGCGCCGCGGATCAAGCAGCCGGCGGCGCAGGGCCCGCTGCAGCAGATCGAGCCGCATCAGTGCCTCGTGATCGGCGGCCATGTCGTTGGCGCCGCGCCGTCGCTGCCAGCCGGCCTCGATCTGGCCGATCCGTTCCAGCACCAGTTGGTTGTATTGCCGATGCGGGCCGCGATGCAGCGGCATCAGCACGCGCTGCGCGGCCGCCTCGGTTGCCGGCAGCAGCAGACCGTTGCGGCGGAAATCGTGGAAGCCCACTTGGGCCTCGCCCAGCCGGCCCAGCATGCCGTTCAAACCAGGGCGCGTCAGAACCTGGCGTGGCAGGATATGGTGCCGCTGCATATGCGCCTGATATCCAGGCGAGCCGACGACATTGACGCAATGGAACGGAATCGCCCGACGCGCGGCGGACAGCCATTTGCGAGACGAATCAGGAACATATTTCGTTAGGCCCATCGTCCCGAAATGATACAGTCTTCCCCTGGTTCTAGCCAGAGCGTGCCGGCGCCAGGCAGGTCGACCGCCTGCGCCTGGGTTACGCGGCCATGGGCGATCAACCAGTCTGCCAGGCGCACGGCGGCGCGCGCGTGTTGTTCTCCCGGCCGCTCTCCACCGGTGTGCAGGGTAAACTCCTGCCCGATGAAAAAGGCCAGGCCGACACTCGTCACCCGATCCTCCCCACGCTGCAGGCCGGCCAGGGCCAGGGCCGGAAATGGCCCACCATCCAGCCACGGACGCACGGCATCGATGAACCAGCGCGGCGAAACCAGGTTGCCCGCCGGCAGCCAGCCGATCGCCGCCAGGCCCGGCAAAGTCGCCAGCGCGAGCAACAGGCTGGCCGCCACCTGCACCACCGGCAGCAGGCTTTCCGCCCCGGCCAGGTGCGGCCCTGGCGCCAGCAGCAGCGTTTCATAGGCGCTGGCGTCAAAGCCGGCGGGCAGGCCAACGCGCAGGTTGGCAAGCGCGGTTGCCGCGCCCTCTTTCGGCGCCAAACCAGTCAGATCGAACGTCAGGCCATCGCGCAGCAGTTCCACCCAACTGGCCGCACCCGCCGGCCGATGGCTCACGGCAAAGGCATGCTCGGCCTGGGCCAATCCTGCCAGGGCATCGGCATCAGGGCGCGTGCCAGGGGCGAACAACAGCGTCGCCACCGCGCGCCCCCCCGCACTTTCCTGACCATCAGCCACCGCCTACGCTCCTGTCCTTGGACACACCCTTGCACCGCAATCCATTGCGGCGATCTACAGTGCCTGCACCGCTTAACGTCGAAATTTCGTCAACACCTCGGCGCGCCATGCTCAAAAAGCGCCCATTTCCAAGCCCGACGCCAGCAACTGTCCCAGTTCGCGACATTTCTGCAACGCAGTATGCGGCAAGGTTTTCGGCGCCAAGATCGAATCGGCCCGATCTGCACCCGTTAGAATGATGCAGGGCGGCGCAACCCGGCGCAAACGCCAACCGGTCACGATCCGGTCGATCTGCGCCTGCGCCCCCTGCCCCGCCGTTCCCGCCGCAATGGCCGTGGCATAGGCGCGCCCCGCGATCTGCTCCAGCAGGGGGTAATAGCAGCGATCGAAGAACGCCTTCATCTCTCCGCTCATGCTGCCAAGGTTTTCCGGGCAGACGAACAGGAAGCCTTGCGCTGCAAGGCATTGCGCGGGGCTGGCCCGCTCGGCCGGCAACAGCTGCGCCGGCGCACCGGCCTCGGCCGCACCTTGCGCAGCGGCCTGCGCCATGGCCTGTGCCGCGCCGGTGCGGCTGTGCCAGATGATTGCCAGCATGCCCCCTGTCCTTTTCACCACCGCCGCCCCCGCAGCGTTTTTCGTTCCCGGCACCAGCGCCGATCCATTGGTGTCAAATCGGATATGAACGCAGCTTTGCCAAATCGGTTTCCTGGCGATCTATCTGCCCGCGCGGTTTGCCCATGGGGCGGCAATCAGCTACCGCGCAACAATGATCCCGGTCACTGCGATTACCCATTCCCTTTCCGGCCTCGCCTGGCGTTGGCGCGGCGGCAACATGGACCTTTCCGGCCGCTTTGGCCGCGCCGGCGGTGGCGACGATGGCCTCAGCAACGATCTGGTCGACCAGTTGCTGCTCTCGCGCGGGGTGCCGCACGATGATCTCGAGCGGCACCGCCGCCCCACCTTGCGCGATTTCCTGCCTGATCCCGCCATTTTCCGCGACATGGAAGTGGCCGCGCGCCGCCTTGCCGAAGGCGTGGTGCGGGGCGAGCGCATCACCGTCTATGGCGATTACGACGTGGATGGCGCGACCAGCGCGGCACTGCTGCTGCGCCTGCTGCGCGCGCTCGGCGTGGAAGGCCAGGCCTATATCCCCGATCGCCTGCTCGAAGGCTATGGCCCCTCGGGCGAGGCTTTGGTGCGGCTCGGCCGCGAAGGCAGCCAGTTGATCGTCACCGTCGATTGCGGCGCCATGGCGCACGAGGCGCTGGGCCAGGCCGCGGCCGCCGGGATCGACGTGATCGTGGTTGATCACCACAAGTGCGCGCCCGACCTTCCCCCGGCCGTGGCCCTGGTCAATCCCAACCGCCTGGACGAGGATGACGAGGCCGCCGCACACGGCCACCTTGCCGCCGTGGGCGTGGCATTCCTGCTTGCCGTGGCGACGGTGCGCGTCCTGCGCGCGCGGGGATGGTTCGAAAGCCGCCCGGCGCCCGATCTCATGGGCTTGCTCGATCTCGTCGCGCTCGGCACCGTCGCCGACGTGGCGCAGCTCAAGGGCTTGAACCGCGCGCTGGTCTCGCAGGGCCTTAAAGTCATGGCCAAGCGCGCCAATATCGGCCTTTCCGCGCTGATCGATGCCAGCCGCATCACCCGGGCGCCCACCGCCAGCGACATGGGCTTTGCCCTGGGGCCGCGCATCAATGCCGCCGGGCGCATCGGCGATTCCTCGCTCGGCGTGCGGCTGTTGACCACGCAGGACCCTGACGAGGCCAAGGACATCGCCACGCGCCTCTCTGCCCTCAACGACGAGCGCCGCGCGATCGAACAGGCCGTGCAGGAAGCCGCCGAAGCGCAAGTGGAAGCACAGCACAACCGCGCCGTGGTGGTGGTGTCCGGCCTGGGCTGGCATCCCGGTGTGATCGGCATCGTTGCCGGGCGCATCAAGGAAAAGACCGGCAAGCCCACGCTGGTCATCGCGCTTGACGATGGCGAACAGGCCGAAGTTGATGGCGCCGGCATGGGCAAGGGTTCGGGCCGCTCGATCCCCGGCGTCGATCTGGGCGCGGCGATCATCGCCGCGCGCGAGGCCGGGTTGCTGGTCAAGGGCGGCGGCCATGCCATGGCCTGTGGCCTGACCATCGCGCCCGATCGGGTCGATCCCCTGGCGCAATGGCTTGATGAACGCCTGGGGCGCGACGTCGCCAATGCCCGCGCCGCGCAAAGCCTGGCGCTCGACTTGTCGCTCAGCCCCGGCGGCCTTACCCCCAGCCTGGTGGAAACGCTGGAAGGGGCTGGCCCCTATGGCGTGGGCTGGCCCGGCCCGCGCGTTGCGGTGGGCCCGGTGCGGCTGGTCAAGTGCGATATCGTGGGCAACGATCACGTGCGGGCGATCGTGGCAGGGGCCGATGGCCGCTCGTTCAAGGCCATGGCCTTTCGCGCGGCACAAACCGATCTGGGCCAGGCCCTGCTGCACGGCTGCAAGGGCCGCCAGCTGTGGCTGGCTGGACGCGCCCGGCTCGACGACTGGGGCAGCCGCCCCGCCGCCGAATTGCATATCGAAGATGCCGCGTTTGCCGATTGAATTTTTTGGGTCTGATTTTTTTGGATCGGCGGGTTGACGCACCGGCCCCAGCCTAATAGAGGCGCGGACCTGCCCAGCGGCGCAAGCCCGGCGGCCCCTTCGTCTAGCGGTCAGGACGCGGCCCTTTCACGGCTGAAACACGGGTTCGATTCCCGTAGGGGTCACCATCATTGCACGCTGCCGGACGGCCCCTTCGTCTAGCGGTCAGGACGCGGCCCTTTCACGGCTGAAACACGGGTTCGATTCCCGTAGGGGTCACCATCTGCATCTTGCCTCAAGGTGCGGATTGCCGGCACGCCATGCAATGCGCAATGCTTCGCCGGTAACCATGCCTTCGCATGCAAGGCCCCTTCGTCTAGCGGTCAGGACGCGGCCCTTTCACGGCTGAAACACGGGTTCGATTCCCGTAGGGGTCACCATTCCGGCGCAATTGGCGCGGAACCACACCACATCCTCGGCCCGCCGCATGTCCACCGCATTATGCTGCGTGGCGCTCGCCCGCGATCATGCCATCAGTGCAGTTGCGAGGATTGGATCGTGGCGGGAATGCCGGCGATCCCCTCGATCGGACGCGGGCCAGCCAATTCCTTGCGCATCAGATCCAGCACCATGGAAAGGTGCGCGGCCGCCAGCGAGGCACCCTGGTGATCGAGTACCGCGAGCGAGCCTTCCAGCTTGCCGATCAGGTCGGCCAGAACGGCCTTGTCAGCGCCGTTGCGATCCGAGGATTTCACGCAATCGTCCTCCCACTTCTTGGCGCCGATCGGGCCGCGCGTGCGCGCGCCCCACACCTCGACAGGCCTTAGAGCCGGCCTTGCAAGCCGCCAGCGCAACCCGGCGCCCCGTTGCCCGCCGTGGCAGCGGGTCATGAAGGGGAATGTTCGACCTTGGTGTCATTTACGCGCCGTCGCGCCCGCCCGCCACGGCTTTCCCCGCAGCTTTGGCGGTATCGCGTGCAACCAAGTGGTGTACCAGAATGGTCGCCTGCCATATCATATTCCATGATAAACAGCATTTTAGATGGATAACACGCCACGCGCACGCGGACCAGCCGTGACCACTCCCGCCGAAACGGAAGCAAAAGCCCGCGCGCTTGGCGCCATTGCTGCGCCCCGCGGCCCAGCCTGTGGACAGCCTTGGCGGCAAGTGTGACAGCCCGGCAGCGGGCTTGCCGCGCCCCCCTGCCCTCGCCTAACAGGTGCCCTATCTGCGTTTCCTGGCGAAAGTGACATCCCCCGATGAAAGGTCTGGCCCTGCCCTGGACAAGCGTGGGCATTGCCCTGGTCGCCGCTGCGGCCATGCCGTTTGCCGGTGCCAGCCTGTGGCTTGCGTTTGCCGTGCTGGTGGTGTGGCTGGCCTCGCTGTGGCTGGCCAGTCCCGAGCCGGAGATCGTCCAGGTCAGGCCCGAGGAAGGCAGCGTCTCGCGCCAGGCCATGGTCGCCCTGGTGGAGCCGTTCAGCGTGCCGGTGCTGATGCTCGATCGCCAGCGCATCGCCTCGGCCAATGCCGCCGCGCGCGAGGCGCTGGGCCCGCATATCGTCGGGCAGGACGCGCGCGTGGCGCTGCGCCACCCCGAGGCGATCACCCTGCTCGACAAGCCGGAGGGAACCGCGCTGGTTCGCGGCCTCACCGGCGCGCGCAGCATCTGGCAGGTGAGCCGGGTGGCGATCGACGAACGCTTTTCGCTGATCGAGCTGGTCAACCGCACCGCCGAGGCCGATATCAGCCGCGCCCACACCGATTTCGTCGCCAACGCCAGCCACGAACTGCGCACCCCGCTGGCCTCGATCATCGGCTATGTCGAAACCCTGGCCGATCCCGATGCCCGGATCGATCCGGCCACCTCGGCCAAGTTCCACGCCACCGTGCTGCGCGAAGCCAAGCGCCTGCAGACGCTGGTGGAAGACCTCATGTCGCTGTCGCGTATCGAGGCGGAAAAGCACGAGTTCCCGCGTGAACGCATCGATCTGGGGCAGATGGCGCAAACCATCGCCAGCGAAGTGGGCTTCACCGTGGGGGACGAACGCATCCTGCCCGAAACCGAAACCGGCGTGGTCTGTGGCGACCGCCAGCAGCTTGACCAGTTGATCCGCAACCTGATCGACAACGCGCTCAAGTATGGCGATGCGCAGGCCCCGGTGGCCGTGCGGGTGCACCGCGATGGCAGCGACGTGGTGCTGGAAGTGGCCGACCAGGGCGAAGGCATCCACCCCGATCACCTGCCCTATCTGACCCGGCGGTTCTACAGGTCCGATCCGGGCCGCAGCCGCGCGGCGGGCGGCACCGGGCTGGGCCTGGCGATCGTCAAGCACATCGTCGAGCGCCATCGCGGCAAGCTCGACATTGCCAGCACATTGGGCGAAGGATCGACCGTGACCGTGCGCCTGCCCTTGGCCGCGCCCGAGGCTGCGCCAACCGCTGCCTAGCCAGACAGGCTTGCCGGGCCGAACGGGCGTTTTTCAACGACACCATGGTTTTGTCACAAATGCCGCAGCTTTTGTCATAAAGCTGTCACACCCTGGTCGCATTGGCCGCTCATCCACCGGGACACTTCCTGGCCACGGGGAATGGAAGGTATTGCCATGGTCACGCTTCGCACACTTGCTCTGTCCACTGCCGCTTTGGGTTCGCTCGCTCTCGCCGGCTGCGGCGGTGCCGATTCCGGCAGCCGCGACCAGGTGCGTGCGGTTGGCTCGTCCACCGTCTATCCCTTTGCCAAGGCCGTGGCCGAGCAGCTCGCCAAGAGCGACCCCTCGATCAAGTCGCCGATCATCGAATCGACCGGCACGGGCGCGGGGATGAAGCTGTTCTGCGCCGGCGTCGGCCCGCAGCACCCCGATATCGAAGATGCCTCGCGCCGCATGAAGAAGTCGGAATTCGACGAATGCGTCGCCAATGGCGTCAAGGACATCGCCGAAATCCAGGTGGGCCTGGATGGCGTGGCCTTTGCCGAGGCCAAGGGCGGCGCCAACCTCGCGCTCACGCCCGAAGACATCTACAAGGCGCTGGCCAAGAACCCCTATGGCAAGCCGAACACCGCCAAGACCTGGGCCGACGTGAACCCGGCGCTGCCCGCCGATCCGATCCTGGTCTATGGCCCGCCGTCCACCTCGGGCACGCGTGACGCGCTCAAGGAGCTGATCCTGGCCAAGGGCTGCGACGCCAATCCCGAGATGAAGGCGCTCAAGGACAGCGACAAGAAGAAGCACGACGATGTCTGCACCCAGGTGCGCGAAGACGGCGTCTACGTCGATGCCGGCGAAAACGACAACCTGATCGTGCAGAAGATCGAAGCCAATCCCAAGGCGATCGGCATCTTCGGCTTTTCCTATGTCGAATCCAATGCCGACCGCATCAAGGGCCTGACGATGAGCGGCATTACGCCGACGTATCAGACCATTTCCAACTTCAGCTACCCCGGCGCGCGCCCGCTCTACATCTATGTGAAGAAGGCGCATCTCAAGGCAATTCCGGGGCTGCAGGCCTATGTCACGCAATGGTCAAAGCTGTGGGGCAAGGATGGCACGCTCGCCAAGCTCGGCATGGTGGTTGCGCCCGATGCCGTCCTCGCCGAAAGCGCCAAGGCCGTGACCACGATGCCGTCGCTCGACGGTTCGCAGCTCAAGTAAGAAAGGACGGGAAAGCCCAGTCATGTCGCCAGCCATTCTTCTCCTGCTCGCCTTCGGGCTGGGCCTTGTCGGCTGGCTGGCGGCCCGCTCGCGCGCCTGGGCGTTTCGCGCCAAGACGCCGGATGCGCGCCTGCATTCGCTGCCCAGCTTCCACGCCTGGTACGTGGCGCTGTGGATCGCGGTGCCGGCGCTGGTCTTTGCCCTGGTGTGGAATGCGGTCAGCCCGGCGCTGATCACCGCGCATGTTCTGGCCGATCCGGCAGCGGCGGCCCTGCCCGGCTTCGGCTTTGAACGCGAAGCCATGCTGGCGCAGGCCCGCGCCGTTGCCGAAGGCAAGGCGTTCGGCGTGTTCATGCCCGAAGCCGAAGGGTTGATCGCGCCCTATCGCGTCGCGCTCGCCCGTTATGAATCGATCGGGCTGATCGTCACCATCCTGGTCGCGCTCGCTGGCGGCGCCTTTGCCTTCCTGCGCCTGAAGCCCGATTTCACCGCCCGCACCCGGGTGGAGCGCGCGGTCATGGCGCTGCTGCTGATCGCCTCGCTCGTCGCCATTCTCACCACGGCCGGCATCATCATCAGCCTGGTGTTCGAAACCGTGCGCTTCTTCGGCATGGTCTCGCCCATCGATTTCCTGTTCGGCACCCACTGGGCGCCCGATCCGATGAGCACCGGCGCGGTCGATGGCAAGCAGTTCGGCGCCATCCCGCTGTTCTGGGGCACGATCTATATCGGCGCGATCATTGCCATGCTCGTGGCCATTCCGCTTGGCCTGATGAGCGCGATCTATCTGACGCAATATGCCTCTTCCACCGTGCGCAAGGTGATCAAGCCGCTGCTCGAAATTCTCGCGGGCGTGCCCACCGTGGTCTATGGCTATTTCGCGGCTCTCACCGTGGCCCCTGCCGTGCGCGATTTTGCGCAAGGCATCGGCATTTCCAGCGCCTCGACCGAAAGCGCGGTGGCTGCCGGCCTGGTCATGGGGGTGATGATCATTCCCTTCGTGTCATCGATGGCTGACGATTCCATCGCCGCCGTGCCCGATGCCCTGCGCGATGGCAGCCTGGCGATGGGCGCCACCCGCGCCGAAACCATCCGCAAGGTGCTGGTGCCGGCCGCCCTGCCCGGCATCGTCGCCGGCATCATGCTGGCCGTGAGCCGCGCGATCGGTGAAACCATGATCGTGGTGATGGCGGCTGGCGCCTCGGCCAATCTCACCGCCAATCCCTTCCAGTCGATGACCACGGTGACGTTCCAGATCGTTGCCATGCTCACCGGCGAAGGCAGCTTCGATCACCCGGCCACCCTTTCGGCCTTTGCCCTGGGCATGGTGCTGTTCCTTGTCACCCTGGCGCTCAACTTCATCGCCCTGCGCGTGGTGAAGCGCTATCGCGAAGCCTATGAGTGAGCCGATCATGGACACGCTGACTTCCACCTCTCCCCATACGCTGGGCGCCGACGCGCTGGCCGAGCAGCGCCGCGCCCGCATGGCCGCGCGCCTGGCGCGCCGCCACACCGGCGACCGGCTGTTCAAGCTCGCTGGCCTGGGTGCCGTGGCGTTTTCCGCGCTGGTCCTGGTGTTCCTGCTGGTGTCGATGGCATCGAGTGGCCTGGCTGGCTTCCAGCGCAGCGAACTGCGCTTTGACCTGCCGCTGCGCGGCCAGCTTGCGATCGATCGCGACCGTCTGGGCCAGCCCGATCCGGCCAGCGCGCTGGAACTGGCAGGCCTGCCGGCCATGGTCGATGCCGCTGCTGAAAAGGGCCTGGGCCAGGGCGGCGCGGCGCTGCTGGCCGACGGCGCCTGGCGCGATGTTGCCGCGCAGATCGCGGCCAAGCCGGCGCTGCTGGACGAACCAAGCCTGGCCGTCTCCCTGCCCGCCACCGATGAACTTGCCGCCGCCCAGCGGGGCGATGGCCCCGAGGCACTGCGCCCTGTCGCGCAGCGCCTGGTCCAGGATGGCAAGCTGGTCCGCGCGTTCGACTGGGGCTTCCTTGCCCGGTCGGACGCGACCAGCCCGCAGGCGGTGGGCATCTGGGGCGCGCTCAAGGGCTCGATCATGACCATGCTGGTCACCATCGTGCTGGCTTTCCCGGTAGGCGTGCTCGCCGCGCTCTATCTTGAGGAATATGCCCCCCGCAACCGCTGGACCGACCTCATCGAGATCTCGATCAACAACCTGGCGGCCGTGCCGTCGATCATCTTCGGCCTGCTTGGCCTGGCGGTGTTCCTGGCGATCTTCCCGCACTATCGCTCGGCGCCGCTGATCGGCGGCATGACCCTGGCACTGATGACCATGCCGGTCATCGTGATTTCCGGGCGCAATGCGATCAAGGCGGTGCCGCCCTCGATCCGCGACGCCGCGCTCGCCATGGGCGCCAGCCCGGTGCAGGTGGTGTTCCACCATGTGCTGCCGCTCGCCCTGCCCGGCATCCTGACCGGCACGATCATCGGCATGGCCCGCGCGCTGGGTGAAACCGCGCCGCTGCTGATGATCGGCATGCGCGCCTTCGTGGCTTCGCCCCCGGGTGATCTCACCTCGCCCGCCACGGTGCTGCCGGTGCAGATCTTCCTGTGGTCCGACGAAATCGACCGTGGCTTCATCGAGCGCACCAGCGCCGCGATCGTCGTCCTGCTGGTCTTCCTCCTGCTGATGAACGGTCTTGCCATCTACCTGCGCAACCGCTTCGAGAAACGGTGGTAACATGAACGCCCCCCTTCCCCTGAACGACGCCCCTGCCGATGCCGCGGCGCAGATCACCGCCCAAAACGCCTCGCTGCCTGATGATGGCCCGGCCAAGATCAGCGCGCGCAACGTGTCGGTGTTCTATGGCGCCAAGCGCGCGATCGACGATGTCTCGATCGACGTGCCCAACGACTATGTCACCGCGTTCATCGGCCCCTCGGGCTGTGGCAAGTCCACGTTCCTGCGCTCGCTCAATCGCATGAACGACACGATCGCCAACGCCCGGGTCGAAGGCGAAATCCTTATCGATGGGCAGGATATCTACCGCTCCGGCATGGACGTGGTGCAACTGCGCGCGCGCGTGGGCATGGTCTTCCAGAAGCCCAACCCGTTCCCCAAGTCGATCTATGAAAACATCGCCTATGGCCCGCGCATCCACGGGTTGACGACCAGCAAGAGCGAACTTGACGGCATCGTCGAAAGCTCGCTGCAGCGCGCCGGTCTGTGGGACGAAGTCAAGGACCGGCTGACCGACAGCGGCACCGCGCTTTCGGGCGGGCAGCAGCAGCGCCTGTGCATCGCCCGCGCCATTGCCGTCGATCCCGAAGTGATCCTGATGGACGAGCCGTGCTCCGCGCTTGATCCCATCGCCACCGCGCGGATCGAGGAACTGATCGACGAACTGCGTGGCCGCTATGCCATCGTGATCGTCACCCACTCCATGCAGCAGGCCGCCCGCGTCTCGCAGCGCACCGCGTTCTTCCACATGGGCAAGATCGTGGAATATGGCACGACCTCGGACATCTTCACCAATCCGCGGGAAGAGCGCACCAAGGACTATATCACCGGGCGTTACGGGTAAGGATACGAGACGTGGCTGAACATACCGTCAAGGCATTCGACGAAGACATCACCCGCCTGCGCGGCCTGGTGGCGGAAATGGGCGGCCTGGCCGAACTTTCCATTACCGAGGCGATGGACGCCCTGGTTGGCGGCAACGAGGAACTGGCAACCAGCGTGATCGCGCGCGACAAGCGCATCGACCAGTTGGAAGGCGAGGTTGATCGCCTCGCCATCCGCGTGCTCGCCCTGCGCGCGCCGATGGCCGACGATCTGCGCGAAGTGATCGCCGCCCTCAAGATCGCCGGCGTGATCGAGCGGATCGGCGACTATGCCAAGAACATCGCCAAGCGCGTGGGCCATATCGAAGGGCGCAAGCGCTTCGAGCCGCTGACCCTGCTGCCGATCATGAACGAGCTGGCCAGCGACATGGTGCACGACGTGCTCACCGCCTATGCCGCGCGCGATGCCGTGGCGGCGGCGGAAATCGTCCGCCGCGATGCCAAGGTCGATGCGATCTATGACAGCGTGTTCCGCAACTTCGTGTCGTACATGGTGGAAAACCCCGCCACGATCAGCAGCGTTGCGCAGCTCATGTTCGTGGCCCGCAATATCGAGCGGATCGGCGACCAGGCGACCAATATTGCCGAAATCGTGCACTATGCCGCCACTGGCACCTATCTGCCCGAACGTGAAGACGTGATTCCGCCAGCATAATTGATGTGCGGCACCGGCCCGCTCCCCCACCCGACCTCCCATAGGGTACTATCGTTGGGAGGTCGGGTGGGGGAGCGGGCCGGTGCCGGACTGCCGAAACGCCAGTTTCGGCAAGAAGTCACCAGCTTCGTCATGGCCACGTAACAATTGTCGTGCTTTCGCAAGGTTACGGTCAAGGTTCATCCCGGAGGTAATGCGTGTCTGCTCCCAAGCTGCTTCTCGTCGAAGACGATACCGCGCTGGCCGAACTCGTCGAATATCGCTTCCGCGGCGAAGGCTATGACGTGCGCAGCACCGACGATGGCGATGAAGCCCTGCTCCTGGCCGCCGAAGACACGCCCGATCTCGTGCTGCTCGACTGGATGATCGGCGGCACCAGCGGGATCGAGGTCTGCCGTCGCCTGCGCCGCAACAAGGCCACGGCCCACGTGCCGATCATCATGCTCACCGCGCGCAGCGACGAGGATGATCGCGTGCGCGGCCTGGAAACCGGCGCAGACGACTATGTCACCAAGCCGTTCTCGCCGCGCGAACTCATCGCCCGCGTCGGCGCCGTACTGCGCCGCGTGCGCCCGGCGCTGGCCGGCGAAACCATCACCGTGGGTGACATGAGCCTCGATCCCACCGCCCACCGCGTTACGCGGCGCGGCCAGACGATCAAGATCGGCCCCACCGAGTTCCGCCTGCTCAAGCATTTCATGGAGCATCCCGGCCGCGTGTTTTCGCGCGGGCAATTGCTCGATGCGGTATGGGGCAGCGGCAGCGACATCGAACTGCGCACGGTTGACGTGCATATCCGCCGCCTGCGCCAGGCGATCGCCCTGCCCGGCGCCGCAGACCCGGTGCGCACCGTGCGCTCGGCCGGCTACGCCCTCGAAGGCGTGTAACACGCCAGATCCTCCCCCACACCGTGGGGGAGGTGTCAGCCCGCAGGGCTGACGGAGGGGGCCGTGAACCATCCCTCACGCCAAAGCGGGCACCTGATGCGCCAAGAATTGCAGGCAGCGGCGCAGGCGCGGCGTCTGCCCCTGGCGCGGCTCGAACAGCGCCACCACTGGTAGCGCCGGCAGTTCCAGATCGGGCAGCACGGCCTCCAGCGCGCCGCTTTCCAGGTCTTCGGCCACTTCCCACAGCGAATGCAGCGCCACGCCGGCGCCATCAAGCGCCCAGGCGCGCGCCACGTCGGCATCGTTGGTGGCCAGGCCCGCCGGCAGCGCCAGCCCCTCGGGCAGGCCCTCGCGCAGCACGGCGCCGGCTTCGTCGAGCACCACCACATGCTCGTGATGCGCCAGATCGGCCACAGCTTGCGGCCGCCCGCGCCGCTCCAGATAGGATGGCGCCGCGCACAGCACGCGCGGATTGCTGCCCAGTCGGCGGCAGATCAACGACGACAGCGGCGGCGGCGCAAAGCTGATCACCAGGTCGTGCCCGCTCTCCACCGGATTGGCCAGCGCCGGCACGCTGTCGAGATGCACGGTCACATCGGCATGGGCGCGGGCAAAGCGCTGCAGCAACTCGCCCAGGCGGCGGCGGCCAAAGGCCAGCGTCGTCGCAACTTTCAGCGTGCCCGCCGGGCCAAAGGCACGCGTGCGGATCACGGTTTCGGCCCGTTCCATGTCGGCCAGGGCTTGCCCTGCCTGGCGATAGAAGATTTCGCCTTCCTCGGTCAGCGAGAGATGGCGGCTGTTGCGCCGGACCAGCGCGACGCCCAGGCGCGCCTCCAGCTGGGCGAGGCGACGGCTGACGACCGGCAGCGACAGGCCCAGGCGCACTGCCGCCTGCGACAGGCTGCCCGCCTCGGCCACGCGGACGAATGAAACCAGTTCGGAATAACGATCTGCCATTAACCGAGGATAGGAAACGCGTATTGCGCCGCAATATGCCCAAGGTTGCAGAACTGTTTGAAATCGTTGCCCGCTGCCGGATTTGCGACGTAATGCCCTGTTCCGCTTGATGTTTTCATAATCTGCAAGCCACGGTTGCCGGCCACAGGCATTCCCATTCGCCTGGCGCGTCGCAAAATGAAAGGGCGATGGCGTGCCATGGTGGTACTGCCGATGAGACACGGGAACCTGTCGATGGCGTTTGCATTCCCCTTTCGCGGCACGGTCAATGCCGCCGCGCATGGCACCGAAGCGCCGCTGCGCTGGAACGATATCGAGGCACTGCCGGTACACTGCGCGGTGCTGGCCATGGCCGTGCTGGCCTGGCTGGCGATCAACGAAGAAGGGCAGACACTGCAACTGGCGCTCGCCAAAGTGATCGGTATTATCGGCTGCATCGCGCTGCGGCGGGCCTGGCTGGGCATGGATCGCCCCGATGGACCGGCGCCGCGCCCCTGATCAAAGGTTCAACCAGGCATGATCGTTGGCAAGACCCCGCGTATCCGCATGACGTTCGTGGCGGCGTGGAACACGCTGCTCGCCCTGTTCGTGTGGGATGTGGCGGTAACCGTCTTCTATTACTTCACGCCGTTCCCCGCCCCGGCCCTGCCCTTGACGATCTTCGGCACCGGGCTGGCGCTGCTGCTGGGGTTCCGCGTCAATTCGGCCTATGCCCGCTGGTGGGAAGGCCGCATCGTGTGGGGCGCGATGACCAACGCATCGCGCAGCCTGGCACGCGCGGTGGGCGCCGCCCTGCCCGATCACGCGCCAGCGCAGGCCATGCGCCATGACGTGGTGCGCCGCCACATCGCTTATGTCCACGTCCTGCGTCACCAGTTGCGCGGGCAAGACCCGGCCGAAAGTGCGCAGCGCGTGCTGGGCACGGCCGATATTCCCGAGCTGGCGCGGCGCAACCCCGCCAATGGCCTGCTCGAAGGCAATGGCATGCGTCTCGCCTCCGCACTGCGCCAGGGCTGGATCGATACCGTGCAGTTGAGCCGGATCGAAGCGATCATGGTCGATATCAGCAACGCCCAAGGCGCCATGGAGCGTCTGCGCAATACCCCGCTGCCCGCGCAATACCGCAGCTTTCCCACGTTCTTTACCCGCCTGTTCTGCGTGCTGCTGCCGATCGGCCTGGTCGAGACGCTGGGACCGGCCACGCCGCTGGGCTCGGCGCTCGCGGGCTTCATGTTCCTGGCCGCGCTGCAGATCGGCGATGACCTGGTCAACCCGTTCGCCAACACGATCCACGACGCCCCGCTCACCGCGATGTGCGCCACGATCGAGTCCGACTGCAACGAGAGCCTCGGCCTGCCGCCCGTTCCGGTGGTGCAGCCCGAAAGCGGCATCCTCTGGTAAATCAGAGCCCGATCAGCGGCGAGATATCGAGGTCAGACGCGGTGACCCACCCTTCGCGGAAGTTGGCATAGAGCACGGCAAAGATCACCGCCGATACCAGCGTTGCGCGCAAGGCCACTATCCCGGGCCGGAAATTGACCGGCGCGCTGGTGGCGTGGCCCACCGTCGGCCGCACCCCGGCATCGTGCGGGGTGCGCAGGCCAAAGGGCAGCACGGCAAAGGCAGACAGCACCCAGATCAGGGCATAGACCGCCAGCATCGAGCCAAAACGCATCGCCTTCTCCCTCTCGCGCCGTGCGGCTGCTGCCGGCTCAACGCTCGCGCAGCAGCACCTGCACCACCGGCTTCTTGCCCGACCAGCGCTGCGCCGTGCGTCTTACCGCAAGCCGCACGCATTCGGCAACGGCCACGCGGTCGCGCTTGCGATCGCCCTTGAGGGCTTTGAGCGCCTTGGACACATCCTCGCGCGCCTCTTCCAGGAACGGCTCCATGTCCTCTTCCAGGGGCACGCCGATGCAGCCGAAATCGACGGCAGAAGCCTGCTTGCCTTCGGCCGTCACCGCCAGGGCCACGCTGATCAGGCCGTTGTTGCCCAGCTTGCGCCGCGCGGCCATCGCCTCGCCATCGGCCGGGGCGATGATATCGCCGTCCAGCACCAGGCGGCCATTGCGCTCGGTGCTCAGCTTGACCGGCCCATTGGGCGCAAGGCGAACCAGGTCGCCATTCTTCTGCAGGATCGTCTTGGGAATGCCCTCGGCCTTGCCCAGCGCGGCCTGCTCGGCCATGTGGCGGATCTCGCCATGGACCGGCACCAGGATCTTGGGCCGCAGCCATTCATAGAGGGCGACCAGCTCGGGACGGCCCGGGTGGCCCGAAACGTGGATCATCGATTGCTTGTCGGTGACCAGGCGCACGCCCTTTTCCACCAGCGCGTTCTGCACGCGGCCGATGGCCAGCTCATTGCCGGGAATCTGGCGGCTGGAAAACACCACGGCGTCGCCCGCTTCCAGCTTGATCGGGTGCTGATCGCCGGCAATCCGGGCCAGCGCAGCGCGCGCCTCGCCCTGTCCGCCGGTGGCCAGGATCAGGACTTCGCCGCGCGGCAGGTCCATCGCCGCATCCATGCTGATCGGATCGGGAAAATCGAGCAGATAGCCCGACGCCTGCGAGACCTTGATGATGCGATCGAGCGAGCGGCCGGCCACGCACAGTTGCCGGCCAGTGGCCTCGGCCACTTCGGCCAGGGTCTGCAACCGCGCCACGTTGGAGGCAAACGTCGTTACCACCACGCGCCGGCCCTTGAGCTCGGCAATGGTTTCAAGCAGCCCGGCGCGCACCGCGCCTTCCGAACCCGACGGCTTGGGGTTGAACACGTTGGTGGAATCGCACACCAGCGCCAGCACGCCTTCGTCACCGATGGCGGTCAGTTCTTCCTCGGTAGCGGGCGTGCCGACGCGCGGCTCGTCGTCCAGCTTCCAGTCGCCGGTGTGGAACACGCGGCCATAGGGCGTGTCGATCACCAGGGCGTTGCCCTCGGCGATCGAGTGTGCCAGCGGCACATAGCGGATGTCGAACGCGCCGAGCGAGAGGCTGCCCTCGTTCTGGATCACGTTCAGCTCGACGCTGTTCTCGATGCCGGCTTCCACCAGCTTTTCATGCACCAGGCGCGCGGTGAACGGCGTGGCATAGAGCGGTACGCCCAGTTCCTGCGCGAAATAGGGCACCGCGCCGATATGATCCTCGTGCGCATGGGTCAGGACGATGCCAAGCAGGTCCTTCTTGCGCTCTTCGATGAATTCCAGATCGGCAAAGACCAGCTCGACACCGGGATACCACGGATCGGCAAAGGTCATGCCCAGGTCGACCATCAGCCACTTGCCGTCACACCCATAGAGGTTGACGTTCATCCCGATCTCGCCCGAACCACCAAGGGCGAGAAACAGCAATTCCTTTCCGGGCTTCACTCTTGTGTCCTGTTCTGGGCGGCCGCGATGGCGCGCTCTGCAAGCAAGGCCATGCCGTCCAACGTCAGGTCGGGGTCAACATGGTCAAATATCCGCGTGTGGCGGTCAAACAATACGGCCAGCCCGCCGGTGGCAATCACCTTGGCCGGTTGGCCGATTTCGGCGCGCATCCGGGCGATCAGGCCTTCCATCATGGCAACATAGCCCCAGAACACGCCGATGTGCATCTGGTCTTCGGTGTTGCGCCCTATCACGCTTTCGCCCTGGCGCGGCACGGAAATGGCGATGCGCGGCAATTTCGCCGCGGCACTCACCAGCGCATCGAGCGAAAGGTTGATCCCCGGCGCAATGATTCCGCCCTTGTAGGTGCCCTGCGGGTCCACCCAGTCAAACGTCGTCGCCGTGCCGAAATCGATGATGATCAGGTGCTGCCCGGGATGCGCGGCATGGCCGGCAATCACGTTCAGCGCGCGGTCCGCACCCAGCGAGCGCGGCTCGTCCACATCGGCGACAAAGCCCCATTCGGCCAGGCCCTGCCCCGCCACCAGCGCTTCCAAGCCGAAATACTTGTCGGCCAGAACCTGCAGGTTGTGCAGCGCGCGCGGCACCACCGTGGAAATCACGATCTGGCGCACGGCATCGCGGGCAAAGCCCTGGATCTGCATCAGTTGCAGCAGCCACACGGCATATTCATCAGCCGTGCGGCGCGGATCGGTGGCCACCCGCCAGCGCGCGCGGATCGTGCGATCCTCGAACAGGGCAAACACGACGTTGGTATTGCCGACATCAACCGCCAGCAGCATCACGCATCTCCTTGGGCCGCTGGTGGCGTGGGATCGCCCACCAGATCGACATCGCCGGCATGAATCGCAAGGGTGCGGCCATCGGCCAGGCGCAATTGGGCCACGCCATCGGCATCAATGCCGGCAAAAGCCCCCATGATCACGCCATGGTCACGATCGTTTACCGAAACCAGCGTGCCGCGCGGCACGGCCCGCTCTTCCCAGGCGCTGCGCAGGGCCGGCCACTGTCCGCCATGCCAGGCTTCAAGCCGCGCCGCCCACGCCGCCGCCAGTGCCGCGGCAAAGGTATCACGCGCCACCGCGTGGCCCAGTGCGGCCAGGGAAACGGTCTGCCGCCCCGGCACATCGGGTGCGGCGGCCAGGTTCACGCCGATGCCGACCACCACGGTATCGCCCACCCGCTCCAGCAGGATGCCGGCGAGCTTGGCCTGGCCAACCAGCAGGTCGTTGGGCCATTTCAGATAGAGTGCGGGCAGACCAGGCGCGACGCCGGCCACGGCATCCCACAGCGCCAGGCCAGCCACCAGCGCCAGTGTCTGCGGCGCGGTTTCATGCGCCGCCAACTGCACGGCGGTAGAGCCCATGAAGTTGCCGAAGCCATCGCTCCAGACCCGGCCCGATCGCCCGCGCCCGGCGGTCTGCCGATCGGCGATCAGCCAGTGCCCCTCCAAAAGGCAATCCCCCCCACCAGCGCGCGCCACAAGGGCCGCGTTGGTGGAGGGGATTTCTTTTACGAATGCGAGCAAGGGCGGCTCAGGCCACGTGGAACAGCGCGGCTGCCGCATTGCCGGCAAGCACGTACAGCCAGTTGGTCAGCAGGTAACCCAGCGGCGAGATGAACAGCGTGGCCACTACCAGCAGCACGGTGTGGGCCAGTTCGCTCTTGCCCGTCACCTTGTCGGTCGCCTCGTCAAAGTAGAGCACCTTGACGACCTTGAGGTAGTAGAACGCGCCGATCACCGAAGCAGCGATACCGATCGCGGCCAGCGCCAGCAGGTTGGCCTGCACGGCCGCCTGGAACACCACGAACTTGCCCCAGAAACCGAACAGCGGCGGGATACCGGCCAGGCTGAACATGACGGCTGCCAGCGCTGCGGCCAGGCCCGGGCGCGTCTTCGACAGGCCAGCCATGTCCGAAATCGCTTCAACCGGCTCGCCATTGGCGTCCTTGAGCATCAGCACGGCGACAAAGCCCGCCACCGACATCGCCACGTAGATCGCCAGGTAGACCAGCATCGCGGCCGCGCCCGGCTGGTTGGCGCAGGCCAGGCCGATCAGCATGAAGCCCACGTTGTTGATCGACGAATAGGCCATCAGGCGCTTGATGTTGTTCTGCCCGATCGCGCCCAGCGCGCCGATCACGATCGACAGCAGCGCGGCAAAGATCACGATCTGCTGCCAGGCGTGCACCTGGGTGCCGAACGCTTCGAGGCTGACACGCATCAGCAGCGAAAGCGCAGCGACCTTGGGCGCGGTGGCAAAGAAGGTCGTCACCGGGGTCGGCGCGCCTTCATAGACGTCGGGCGTCCACATGTGGAACGGCGCGGCGCTGATCTTGAACGCCAGGCCAGCCAGCACGAAGACCACGCCAAAGGTGGCGCCGGTCGACAGGCCATGGCCGAGAGCCAGGCGAATGCCTTCAAAGCTGGTCGTGCCGGTGAAGCCGTAAGTCAGGCTGACGCCATACAGCAGGATGCCCGAGGCGAGCGAGCCCAGCACGAAGTACTTGAGGCCCGATTCCGCCGAACGCTCGTCGCTGCGCAGCATGGAAGCCAGGACATACGAGGCCAGGCTGTTGAGTTCGAGACCGATATACAGCGCAAGAAGATCGCCGGCCGAAACCATGATCCCCATGCCGAGCGCGGCAAACAGCACCAGCAGCGGGAATTCCGCCCGCATGCCACGCACGCGTTCGAAGAACGCCGGCGCCACGATCAGCGTCACGCCAGCGCCGGCATAGATCAGCAGCTTGGCAAAGGCGGCAAAGGCGTCGGCATGATACTGGCCAGCAAAGGCCGTCACCGCCGGGCCCATCGCCGAACCGCACAGCGCGGGTGCGGCGATCAGGGCACAGACGGTCAGGACCGCCACCGACAGGATCGAGATCAGGCGCGAAGCCTTGTCACCGGCCCAGGCCGCAACCAGCAGCAGGACCAGGCCGGAAATGCTGAGCACTTCCTCGGCCAGGGTGATCTGGAGAGAGCGAAGCAGTTCCATCAGTGCGCCTCCCCGTGCGCGGCTTCTTCATGGGCAGCAGCACCAACCGGCTGGGCCACCCCGAGTTTCAGTTGCGCGTCACCCTTGGGCTTGGCCGGGGCCACGCGCGCTTCAAGCGCGGCGATATCCTTGCGCATCGGCGCCAGGAAGCTTTCGGGATAGACGCCCATCCACAGCACCACGGCAGCCAGCGGCACCATCATCGCCCACTCGCGCTTGTCGAGATCGAGCATGGCGGCAGCGTCGGCGTTCTTCTGGTCGCCAAAGATCACGCGGCGATAGAGATAGAGCATATAGGCCGCACCCAGGATGATCCCGGTGGTGCACACCAGCGCCACCCAGCTGCTTTCTGCATAGACGCCCATCAGCGAGAGGAATTCACCCACGAACCCGCTGGTGCCCGGCAGGCCGATCGAGGCCATGGTGAACAGCAGCATGAACAGGGCATAGTACGGCATGTTGATGGCAAGGCCGCCATAGCGCGTGATTTCACGGGTGTGCAGGCGATCATAGATCACGCCCACGCCCAGGAACAGCGCACCAGCCACCAGGCCGTGGCTCAGCATGATCAGCATCGAGCCTTCGAGGCCCTGCGTGTTGAACGCAAACAGGCCGATCGTCACGATCGCCATATGCGCGACCGAGGAATAGGCGATCAGCTTCTTGATGTCCTGCTGGACCAGCGCGATCAGCGAGGTGATGACCACCGCCGCCATCGACAGACCCCACACCAGCGGCGCAAACTGCGCCGAGGCTTCGGGGAACATCGGCAGCGAGAAGCGGATGAAGCCATAGCCACCCATCTTGAGCAGCACGCCTGCCAGGATCACCGAGCCGGCGGTGGGCGCCTGCACGTGCGCATCGGGCAGCCAGGTGTGCACCGGCCACATCGGCATCTTCACCGCAAAGCTGGCAAAGAACGCAAGCCACAGCCAGGTCTGCGCATGGACCGGGAAGTTGTAGGCCATCAGGGTGGGGATGTCGCTGGTGCCGGCCACGTTGACCATCCAGAACATCGCGATCAGCATCAGCACCGAGCCGAGCAGCGTGTAGAGGAAGAACTTGTAGCTGGCGTAGATGCGGTCCGCCCCGCCCCAGATGCCGATGATCAGGTACATCGGGATCAGGCCGGCTTCGAACATGATGTAGAACAGGAACAGGTCCTGCGCGGTGAAGACGCCGATCATCAGCGTCTCCATCAGCAGGAAAGCGGCATAGTATTCGCCTGCCCGCTTCTCGATCGAGTTCCAGCTCGCGCCGATGCAGATCGGCATGAGGAACACGGTCAGCGCGATCAGCAGCAGGGCGATGCCATCGATGCCCAGCTTCCATTCAAAGCCGGAGAAGAGCGCGGCCCGCTCCTGGAACTGCCACTGCGCGCCGCCCACGTCGAAGTGCATCCACAGGACAATGCCGAGGACGAAATCGATGAGCGTGGCGATCAGCGCGATCAGGCGGGCCTGCTCGCGATTGGCCTTGAGGACCAGGCCGGCGCCGACAAGCGGCACCAGCAGCATGAGCGAAAGGATCGGAAAGCCGGTCATTGTGCGATCACCCAGCTGATCGCGCCGACGAGACCGACGAGCATGACCAGCGCATAGCTGTAGAGATATCCGGACTGGAGCTTGACCGCTCCGCGGCTGCCCTGCGCCACCAGCCAGGCAGCGCCGTTCGGGCCAAAGCGATCGATGATCCCGATATCACCCACCTTCCAGAAGACGCGGCCGAGCCACAGCGCGGGGCGCACGAAGATGAAGTGATAGAGTTCGTCGAAGTACCACTTGTTGAGCAGGAAGCGGTAGAGGAAGCCGAACTGCTCGACAAAGGCCGCCGGGAACGCCGGGTTCACGACATAGGCATAGGTCGCGATCAGGAAGCCGGCGAGCATCACCGCGAACGGCGACCACTTCACCCAGGTCGGCACCTGGTGCGCGGCATGGATCAGGTGCTCGCTGTAGACCAGCGCACCCTTCCAGAATTCGCCCGTGCCTTCGCTGATGAACGCATGCGCAAACACCCAACCGGCGAAAATGGCGCCAAGAGACAGCACGACCAGCGGCACCAGCATGACCAGCGGGCTTTCATGCGGGTGATAGCCCGCCGTGCCGTCGCTGTGTTCGTCATGATGGTGGTGATCATGGCCATGGGCGTGCGCGTGATCATGCCCGTGGTCATCATGACCATGTGCATCGTGCACCGCGTGCTGGATATGCTCGGACTGCTCCCAGCGCGGCTTGCCGAAGAAGGTCAGGTAGACCAGGCGCCACGAATAGAAGCTGGTGAGCAGCGCAGCGAACACGCCCATGAAGAAGGCGAAGTGCCCGAGTTCGGTGCCCTTGGCCCAGGCGGCCTCGATGATCGCATCCTTCGAGAAGAAACCGGCAAAGCCGATCTCGAAGGCGCCCACCCCGGTAATGGCCAGCGTGCCGGCCATCATGGCGAAGAAGGTCAGCGGGATCTTCTTCCGCAGGCCGCCATAGTAACGCATGTCCTGCTCGTGGTGCATCGCATGGATCACCGAGCCGGCACCCAGGAACAGCAGCGCCTTGAAGAACGCGTGCGTGAACAGGTGGAACATCGCCGCGCCATAGGCGCCGACGCCAGCGGCAAAGAACATGTAGCCCAGCTGCGAGCAGGTCGAATAGGCGATGACGCGCTTGATGTCGGTCTGCGTCGTGCCGATCGTGGCGGCAAAGAAGCAGGTCATCGCGCCGATGAACGTCACGAAGGCGGTGGCCGTGGGGCTCAGTTCGAACAGAGGCGACAGGCGGCAGACCATGAACACGCCGGCGGTCACCATGGTGGCCGCGTGGATCAGCGCCGACACCGGGGTCGGGCCTTCCATGGCGTCAGGCAACCAGGTGTGCAGGCCGAGCTGGGCCGACTTGCCCATCGCGCCGATGAACAGCAGGATGCAGATCACCGTGGCGGTATCGAGGCGATAGCCGAGGAAACCGATGGTCGAGCCCGAAAGGACGGCTGGCGCATCGTGCAGGATCTGTGGGATCGACACGGTGTGGAACACCAGGAACGTCGCAAAGATGCCCATCATGAAGCCAAGGTCGCCCACGCGGTTGACCACGAAGGCCTTCATCGCGGCGGCATTGGCGCTGGGCTTGCGGAACCAGAAGCCGATCAGGAGGTACGAGGCCAGGCCCACGCCTTCCCAACCGAAGAACATCTGCACCAGGTTGTCGGCCGTCACCAGCATGAGCATGGCAAAGGTGAACAGCGACAGATAGGCGAAGAAGCGCGGCTGATCAGGCTCTTCGCTCATGTACCCCCAGGAATACAGGTGCACCAGGAACGAGACGCTGGTGATCACCACCAGCATGATCGCGGTGAGCGTGTCGACGCGCAGCGCCCAGAGGAAATCGAGATCGCCCGATTTCACCCAGTGCAGCACCGGCGTGACGCTCGCCTCGGCATGGCCGCCCAGGAACGAGAGGAAGATCGGCCACGACAGTGCGCAGGATACGAACAGCGCGCCAGTGGTGATGACCTTGGCCGGAATCAGGCCGAGTTTCTTGTTGCCAAGGCCGGCAACGATCGCTGCCAGAAGCGGCAGGAAGACGATGACGTTGATGGACGACATGGGTTCAGCCCTTCATCCGGTTGACGTCGTCGACGGCAATCGTGCCGCGGCCACGGAAGTAGATGACAAGAATGGCAAGACCGATCGCCGCTTCGCCCGCTGCCACCGTGAGCACGAACATCGCGAAGATCTGGCCGACCAGATCATGCAGGAAGACGCTGAAAGCGACCAGGTTGAGGTTCACCGACAGCAGGATCAGCTCGATCGACATCAGCAGAATGATGACGTTCTTGCGGTTGAGGAAGATCCCCAGCACGCCGAGCACGAACAGGATCGCGCTGACGAAGACATAGTGTTCGATGCCGATCATCAGAGCGTTACCCCCTTCCCGACTTCCGGCTGAAGATTGATGGTCGCCTCTTCCGGACGGCGCGAGATCTGGCTGCCCGGCTTCTGGCCGCGCACGTCGCCACGCTGGCGATGGGTCAGCACGATGGCGCCGATCATGGCCACCAGCAGGATGATGCCGGCGGTTTCGAACAGGAAGAGATAGCGCGAATAGAGCAGCGCCCCGATGGCCGCCGTGTTGGACAGGCCCGCGATCGGCGCCGTGGCCGCATCGGGCGTGCCGAGCACCAGGCCACCGGCCTTGTAGGCGCCCACGCCCATGACCAGTTCGGCCAGGAACACGAAGGCCAGCGCAAAGCCCAGCGGGAAGTTCTTGATGAAGCCGGCCCGCAGCTGCGCGAAGTCGATGTCGAGCATCATGACGACGAACAGGAACAACACCGCCACCGCGCCGACATAGACGATCACCAGCAGCATCGCGATGAACTCGGCGCCGATCAGGATCATGAGGCCGGCAGCGTTAAAGAACGCCAGGATCAGCCAGAGCACCGAGTGCACCGGATTGCGGGCGAGAATGGTCACCGCGCCCGAAAAGATCGTAAGCGTGGCAAAGAGATAAAAGGCAATTGCCTGGATCATGACGCGCGCCCCTTACCGGTACGGTGCATCGGCTTCAAGGTTCGCGGCAATCGCCCGCTCCCACTTGTCCCCGTTCGCCAGAAGCTTGGCCTTGTCGTAGAGCAGTTCTTCGCGCGTTTCGGTCGCGTATTCGAAGTTGGGCCCTTCGACGATGGCATCGACCGGGCAGGCTTCCTGGCAAAAGCCGCAGAAGATGCACTTGGTCATGTCGATATCATACCGCGTGGTGCGGCGGCTGCCGTCCTCGCGCGGTTGCGCCTCGATCGTGATCGCCTGCGCCGGGCACACCGCTTCGCACAGCTTGCACGCGATGCAGCGTTCCTCGCCGTTGGGATAACGGCGCAGGGCGTGTTCACCACGGAAGCGCGGCGAGATCGGGTTCTTCTCGAACGGGTAGTTCACGGTCGCCTTGGGCCTGAAGAAATACTTCAGGGTCAGCCAGTGCGCTTTCACGAACTCCCAGAGGGTGAAGCTCTTGACGAGCTGTCCGACAGTCATGCGAAGTGTCCGGTAGCCATGAGGTAGCCGCTGACGAGGAACACGAACAGCAGCGAGACGGGCAGGAAGATCTTCCAGCCAAGGCGCATCAGTTGGTCATAACGGTAACGGGGCACCGTCGCCTTGACCCAGCTGAACACGAAGAAGCCGAAAGCGATCTTGAGGATCAGCCAGATCCAACCAGGGATCAGGTAGAGGATCGCCAGTTCCACCGGCGGCAGATAGCCGCCCCAGAACAGCGTGGCGTTGAGCGCGCACATCAGCAGCACGTTGCCGTATTCACCCAGCCAGAACAGGGCGAAGGCCATCGACGAATATTCGGTCTGATAGCCGGCGACGAGTTCGCTTTCCGCTTCGGTCAGGTCGAACGGCGCGCGCTGGGTTTCGGCCATGCTGGAGATGAGGAACATCACCCACATCGGGAACAGCAGCGGGCTGCACCAGAAACCATTGATGAAGCCAAGCCCGAAGCCGTGCTGCGCCTTGACGATATCGTTGAGATTGAACGAGTTGGCCCACAGCACCACACAGACCAGGATGAAGCCGATCGAGACTTCGTAGCTGATCATCTGGGCCGATGCGCGCATCGCCGAGAAGAACGGGTACTTCGAGTTGGACGACCAACCCGCGATGACGATGCCGTAAACCCCGAGCGACGAGATCGCGAGGATATAGAGCAGGCCGACGTTGATATTCGCCAGGATGGCGCCCGAATTGAACGGGATCACCGCCCAGGCCAGCAGCGCCACGGTAAAGGTGATGATCGGCGCGATCAGGAACAGGCCCTTGTTCGCCGCCGAAGGAATGATGGTTTCCTGCAGGAACACCTTCAGGCCGTCGGCAAACGACTGAAGAATGCCGAACGGGCCAACCACGTTGGGGCCGCGGCGCAGCGCCATCGATGCCCAGACCTTGCGGTCGACATAGATGACCATGGCCACCGCCAGCATCACCGGCAGCGCGATCAGCAGAATTCCGCAGATCGTGGAAATGGTCCAGGCCGCCGCGAAGGGCAGGCCAAGGCCTTGAAAGAACGCAGTCATTCCGCGGCCTCCGCCTGAAGTTCACCGTGGAGCAGTTCGCTCGAGCAGCGCTGCAGCGTGGGGCTGGCGCGGCCGATGGCGTTGGTCAGATAGGGATCGGCGATCGGATAGGCGATCGTCCCGGCGCAGTCGGCCGTGGCCGGAGCCGCCGGCAGCGCGCCATAGTCGGCAAGGCCTTCGACGCCGAGTGCCGGCACCGCCGCGATCATCGCCGCGCGCAGCTGTTCAAAGCTGTCGAACCCGACATGGACGCCAAGGGCATCGGCCAGCGCGCGCAGGATCGTCCAGTCTTCGCGCGCTTCGCCCGGGGCGAACACGGCGCGTTCGGCAAACTGCACGCGGCCTTCGGTGTTGACGTAAGTGCCGTCCTTTTCGCTGAACGCAGCGGCAGGCAGGATCACGTCGGCAGCATGGGCCGCCTTGTCGCCGTGATGGCCGATGTGCACGATCATGCTGCCGGCAAACTTGGTCCAATCGACCTCGTCAGCGCCCAGCGAGATCACCATCTTGGGCTTGGCCGCGACCAGATCAGCCAGGCCACCCGGCTGGGCATAGCCCAGCATCAGGCCGCCCATGCGCGCGGCGGCCATGTGCAGCACGTTGAAGCCATTCCAGCCTTCGCGCACCAGGTTGAAGCGCTCGGCAAAGCCCAGGCCTGCTTCCAGCGCGCCCTTGGCGAGGCCAGCACCGCCGATGATGATTGCCGGCTTCGCCGCTGCGCCAAACGCGTCGGCCACTTCGGCCGGCAGGTTGAACAGCGCAGATGCATCATCGCCCAGGAACGTGGCGGGGAACGTCGTATCCCACACCGGGCCGATCACGAAGACCTTGGCACCGCGCTTGGCCGCCTTGCGCAGGCGTGCATTGAGCAGCGGGGCTTCCGAACGGATCTGGCTGCCGACGATCAGGATCGCGTCGGCGTCCTCGATACCCGCGAGGGTGGAGTTGAACGCCACCGCAGCCAGGCTCGAGGTGGTGTAGGCCAGGCCGGTCTGCCGCCCTTCGAGCAGCGACGAACCGAGCGCGCCCGCCAGGGCCTTGGCCGCGAACATCGTTTCGCAATCGACCAGGTCACCGGCGACAACCGCAACCGAAGCGCCGGGGTTGATCGAGGCAACCGCGGCAAAGGCCTCGGCCCAGGTCGCGGCGACCAGCTTGCCATCGCGGCGCAGCCACGGACGGTCTAGACGGCGGCGGGTCAGGCCATCGACCATGAAGCGCCCACGGTCGGCCAGCCACTCCTCGTTCACGTCATCGTTGACGCGCGGCAGGATGCGCAGGACTTCGCGGCCGCGGCTGTCGAGGCGGATGTTCGCGCCGATCGCGTCGGACACGTCGATAGACAGCGTCTTCTTCAACTCCCACGGGCGCGCTTCAAACGCATAGGGCTTGCTGGTCAGCGCGCCGACCGGGCACAGGTCGATCACATTGGCGGAAAGCTCGTGCTTGGCCGCCTTTTCCAGATAGGTGCTGATCTGCATGGTTTCGCCGCGATAGAGCGCGCCGATTTCGTCCACGCCGGCGATCTCTTCCGAGAAGCGCACGCAGCGGGTGCAGTGGATGCAGCGCGTCATCGTGGTCTTGATGAGCGGGCCCATGTACTTCTCGGTCACGGCACGCTTGTGCTCGTGATAGCGCGAGCCGCCACGGCCATAGGCCACCGACTGGTCCTGCAGGTCGCATTCGCCGCCCTGGTCGCAGATCGGGCAGTCGAGCGGGTGGTTGATGAGGAGGAACTCCATCACCCCTTCCCGCGCCTTCTTGACCATTTCGCTGTCGGTGCGGATTTCCTGGCCCTCGCTGGCCGGAAGCGCGCACGAAGCCTGCGGCTTGGGCGGCCCAGGCTTCACTTCGACCAGGCACATGCGGCAGTTGCCGGCAATGCTCAGCCGCTCGTGATAGCAGAAGCGGGGGATTTCCTTGCCGGCGAGTTCGCAGGCCTGGAGCACGGTGGCCCCGGCCGGAACTTCGAGTTCGACGCCGTCTACTTTGACCTTGGGCATTATTCTGCTGCCTCCCGGACGTCGGCGCGCGCGGCGATGCGACGTTCGATTTCGGGGCGGAAGTGGCGGATCAGGCCCTGGATCGGCCAGGCGGCCGCGTCACCCAGGGCGCAGATGGTGTGGCCTTCAACCTGCTTGGTCACGTTGAAGAGCATGTCGATCTCTTCCACGTCAGCGTCGCCGGTGCGCAGGCGCTCCATCACGCGCCACATCCAGCCGGTGCCTTCGCGGCAGGGCGTGCACTGGCCGCAGCTTTCGTGCTTGTAGAAGTACGACAGGCGGCTGATCGCGCGGACGATATCGGTGGACTTGTCCATGACGATGACCGCCGCGGTGCCCAGGCCCGAGCCCAGCGCGCGCAGGCCGTCAAAGTCCATCGGCGCGTCCATGATCTCGGCAGCCGGCACCAGCGGCACCGACGAACCACCCGGGATGACGGCGAGGAGGTTGTCCCAACCGCCGCGAATGCCGCCGCAGTGCTTTTCGATCAGCTCGCGGAACGGGATCGACATCTCTTCCTCGACCACGCAGGGCTTGTCGACGTGCCCGCTGATCTGGAACAGCTTGGTGCCCTTGTTGTTCTCGCGGCCAAAGCTGGAGAACCACGCCGCGCCACGGCGCAGGATGGTGGGGGCGACAGCGATCGATTCCACGTTGTTCACCGTGGTCGGGCAGCCATAGAGGCCGGCGCCGGCCGGGAACGGCGGCTTGAGGCGGGGCTGGCCCTTCTTGCCCTCGATCGATTCGATCATCGCGGTTTCTTCGCCGCAGATGTAGGCGCCCGCGCCGCGGTGGACGAAGACATCGAAGTCATAGCCCGAACCAGCCGCGTTCTTGCCCAGAAGGCCCGCGTCATAGGCTTCGGCCACGGCCGAGAACAGCGTTTCGGCCTCGCGGATGTATTCACCGCGAATGTAGATATAGGCCGCGCGCGCACCCATGGCAAAGCCGGCCACCAGCGCGCCTTCGATCAGCTTGTGCGGATCGTGGCGGATGATTTCGCGGTCCTTGCACGAACCCGGTTCGGATTCGTCGGCGTTGATCACCAGGAAGCTGGGACGGCCATCCTTGGATTCCTTGGGCATGAACGACCACTTCATGCCGGTGGGGAAGCCCGCACCGCCACGGCCGCGCAGGCCGGAGTCCTTCATTTCCTGGATGATCGCGTCACGGCCGCGCGCGATGAGGTCCTTGGTGTTGTCCCAATCGCCGCGCGCCTGGGCGGCGGCCAGGTTCCACGGCTGATAGCCGTAGAGATTGGTGAAGATGCGATCCTTGTCGGCAAGGGCCATGGCTTACCACTCCCCTCGATAATCGTGGTTTTCGGAAACCATCGCCGTCAGCGAGGTTGGCCCGCCCACCGGTTCGACGGTGTGGCGGCCCGGCTCCTGCGTGCCGGTCTTGGGCTGGCGCCCGGCAGCAAGCTCGTCGAGAATGTGCTCGATGCGCTCGGCCGTCAGGTCTTCATAGTTGTCGTCGTTGATCTGCACCATCGGGGCCGAGGCGCAGTTGCCCATGCACTCCACCTCGGTCAGCGTGAACAGACCATCGGCGGTGGTGTGGCCCTTCTTCATGCCCTTGGCCTTGCAGGCCGCCAGGATGTCGTCAGACCCGCGCAGCATGCATGGCGTGGTGCCGCAAACCTGCACATGGAACCGGCCGACCGGGGCGATGTTGTACATCGTGTAGAAGGTGGCCACTTCGAGCACGCGGATGATCGGCATGTCGAGCTGCGCGGCGACATATTCCATCACCGGCAGCGGCAGCCAGCCCTGCGTGTTCTCTTCGGCGCCAACCTGGCGCTGGGCCAGGTCGAGCAGCGGCATCACCGCAGAGCGCTGGCGCCCGGCGGGGTAGCGCGCGATGATTTCCTTGGCCTTGGCCGCATTGTCCTGCGTCCAGGCAAAGGCGCCCCAGCGCGCACGCAGCGCGGGGCTATCGGGTTCGGGATGACGATCAGCCATTAGCGAATGAACTCCACGCGTGCGCACTTGCCATCGACGAAGCTGTAGACGGCAATCACGTCAAACGGCTCGGCAGCAGCAGAGCGCCAGACGCGCTCGTGAAACACCACATAATTGCCCAGCTCGTTCGCCCCGATCACTTCGGCGCGGTTTTCCGGAAACTCGGCAAACATCTTCTTGAGGCCCTCGCGGGTGCCTTCCTTGCCCTCGCGCACCACCGCACCGCGATAGCCCGCCTCGCAGGCATCGTCGGTCATGTAGCTGACGTAGGTATCGGCATCCTGGGCGTTGTAGGCCGCGATCATAGCCGTGGCGATCTGGGTCAAACCAGCCATGTCACAGCCCCCTGCGCCGACGGGCGCGGTTGAACCACAGCCCCTGGCCAAAATGGAACAGTTCGAAGCCGCCCACGGCGCTCGCCAGCATGGCCAGGCTTTCCGGCGCCTTCCCGGTCACGCCAAGCGCAATGAACCAGGCCACGGACAGCACCAGCCCGGTCAGGCAGGCGAGGATCGACACCTGATCGATCTGCGCGCGGCTCACCGGTCGCACTCCCCGAACACCACGTCGATCGCGCCCAGGATGGCGGTCGCGTCGGGCAGCATGTGGCCCTTGGACATGAAGTCCATCGCCTGAAGATGCGAGAACGCCGTGGGGCGGATCTTGCAGCGATAGGGCTTGTTGCTGCCGTCAGAGACCAGATAGACGCCGAATTCGCCCTTGGGACTTTCCGTGGCGACATAGACTTCGCCGGCCGGCACGTGGAACCCTTCAGAGTAGAGCTTGAAGTGATGGATCAGGCTTTCCATCGAGCTCTTCATCTCGGCGCGCTTGGGCGGCACGACCTTGCGGTCGTCGCTCTGCACCGGGCCTTCGGGCATCTGCGCCAGGCACTGCTTCATGATCCGGGCCGACTGGCGCACTTCTTCCACGCGCACCATCATGCGGTCATAGCAATCGCCCCGCGTGCCCACCGGAATATCGAATTCCATGCGGTCATAGACGTCATAGGGCTGCGCCTTGCGGATATCCCAGGGGATGCCCGAACCGCGGATCATCGGGCCGGAGAAGCCCCAGCGCACCGCATCGTCCTTGCTGACCACGGCGATATCGACGTTGCGCTGCTTGAAGATGCGGTTGTCGACCACCAGGCTCATCGCGTCGTCGAACAGCTGCGGCAGGCGCGTGTCGAGCCAGTCGGCAATGTCGGTAAGCAGCTTGAGCGGCACGTCCTGGTGCACGCCGCCGGGGCGGAACCATGCCGAGTGCATGCGCGCGCCCGATGCGCGTTCGAAGAACGTGAGGCAGTCCTCGCGGATTTCGAACAGCCACAGGTTCGGCGTCATCGCCCCCACGTCCATGACGTGCGAACCGATGTTGAGCATGTGGTTGCAGATGCGGGTCAGCTCGGCAAACAGCACGCGCAGGTACTGGGCGCGCAGTGGCACTTCTATGTTGAGCAGCTTTTCCACCGCGAGCACGTAGGAGTGCTCCATCGCCAGCGGCGAGCAGTAGTCCAGACGGTCGAAATAGGGCAGCGCCTGCAGATAGGTCTTGTGCTCGATCAGCTTTTCCGTGCCGCGATGCAGCAGGCCGACGTGCGGATCGATCCGCTCGATGATTTCGCCGTCCAGCTCCATCACCATGCGCAGCACACCGTGCGCGGCCGGGTGCTGCGGGCCGAAGTTGATCGTGTAGTTGGTGATGACCTCGTCACCCGTGGTGGGCGACTGTTCGAGCGAGAAGCTCATGCCTTGTCTCCCGAGGGCTTGGTCGCTTCCTTGTTGGCCGCCGCGCCAGCGCCGGTGTGGGCCGGGGTCGGCGTGTCCTTGGGCGTGGCAACCGGGGCCGGAGCCGCCGCCTGCGCTGCCTTTTCATCACCCGGCAGCACGTAGTCGGCGCCTTCCCACGGGCTCATGAAGTCGAACTGGCGCAGGTCCTGGGCGAGGCGTACGGGCTCATAGACCACGCGCTGGTCTTCTTCCGAATAACGCAGCTCGACATAGCCGGTCAGCGGGAAGTCCTTGCGGAACGGGTGACCCTGGAAGCCATAGTCGGTGAGGATGCGGCGCAGGTCGGGATTGCCCGCGAACAGCACGCCATACATGTCGTAGACTTCGCGTTCGAGCCAGCCAGCCACCGGCCACAGCGTGGTGGCGGTGGGAACCGGGGTGGACTCGTCGGTGCGGACCTTCACGATCAGGCGATGGTTGCGGGTCAGCGAGAGGAGGCAATAGACCACCTCGAAACGGTCGAGCCGCTGCGGATAGTCCGCGCCGGCGATTTCCATCAGCTGCTGGTATTCGTGCTCGTCACGCAGCGTGCGCAGCACGTCCTGGATGCGCTCGCGCACGACCAGCAGGACAATCTCGCCGTGCTCTTCCTTGGCTTCGATCACCAGGTCGCCCAGCGCGGTCGCCAGCGTGTCCTTCACCCCGTCGAAGGGGGCATAGCGCGGTGCGGAATGCAGAATGGCCATGTGCCCTACCCTCTCAACGCTCGAGCGTGCCGATGCGGCGGATCTTCCGCTGCAACTGCATCACGCCATAGAGCAGCGCCTCGGCAGTCGGCGGGCAACCCGGCACGTAGATATCCACCGGCACGATGCGGTCGCAGCCGCGCACCACCGAATAGCTGTAGTGGTAATAGCCACCGCCATTGGCGCACGAGCCCATCGAGATGACGTACTTGGGGTCCGACATCTGGTCATAGACCTTGCGTAGCGCCGGGGCCATCTTGTTGCACAGCGTGCCGGCCACGATCATCACGTCCGACTGGCGCGGCGAGGCGCGCGGGGCAACGCCGAACCGCTCCATGTCATAACGCGGCATGTTGACGTGGATCATTTCCACCGCGCAGCACGCCAGGCCAAATGTCATCCACCAGAGCGAGCCGGTGCGCGCCCACTGGAACAGTTCCTCGGTCGAGGTGACGAGAAAGCCCTTGTCCGAAACCTCGGCGTTGATGCTTTCGAAAAAGGCCTGGTCGGGCGCCACGATCGGCGAGCCAGCGACAGGCGAGACAGCGGGAGTAGTAGCCATGTCGTTCATTCCCAATCCAGTGCGCCCTTCTTCCAGGCATAGATGAAGCCCAGCACCAGTTCAGCCAGGAAGACCATCATGGTTGCCCAGCCGGCCCAACCGGTCTGCTTGAGGCTCACCGCCCAGGGAAACAGGAACGCTGCTTCCAGGTCGAAGATGATGAACAGGATCGCCACGAGATAGAACCGCACGTCGAACTGGCTGCGCGGGTCTTCAAAGGCGGGAAACCCGCACTCATATTCGGCCAGCTTGTCTGCCGTGGGGTTGTGCGTGCCGGTCAGGCGGGCAGCTCCCATGGGCAGGAAAACGAAGGCCGTTGAAAGCGCGAGCGCGATCCCGAGAAAGATCAGGATCGGCAGATATTGGATGAGGTCGACCAAGGGGCTGACTCGCGATGGAATGCACTTGGCACGGGGCACTAGTCCCGCCTTGGCCCATGCGCAAGTGGGGTGCAGCGCAATAAAGGGGGTTGACCCCACCCATTTGGGCAAGATCGTGACAATACCGAGGCACAAACCCCCGGATTTTGCCCAAAAGCGCGGCAAACCAGGCATCTCTTGCCGCATCGCGAGATGTCAGTTGCAGGAATTGCGCACACGATTGCATGGCGCACAAGGCGCCCCGCGCCATCTTACGCCAGGCCGAGCACGAAGACGGGCCAGGCCGCTGCGGCGAGGAACGTACCGAGCGGCAGCTTGGTGGCTGCAGCGATGCGGCTGCCGCGCGAGGCCATCACGCCCGCCACGGCAAGGCCGAGCAGCGCCGCGCCAAGCAGGACATGCACCACGCCCACCGGCCCGACCCACAGCCCGATCGCGCCGAGCAGCAGCGGATCACCCCCGCCCAGCCCCTCGCGCCCGCGCACCCGGCGATAGCCCCACGCGACCAGGGCCAAGAGGCCAAAGCCCAGGCCACCCCCAGCGAGCGCAAATGGCAAACGACCGTCCGCCACGGCCACCACCGCGCCGCTCAATGCCAGCGCCGCGTTCAGGCGCCACGGCAACCACAGGCAGCGCGCATCGAGCAGCCCCAGCAGCAAGAGCTGCCAGCCCAGCACCATGGCCGGCAGGGCCAGCCCGGGCGGCGCCCACCATGCCACTGCGCCGATCGCGGCGCCCAGCATCTCTGCCACCAGTTGCCCCCGCCCGATCGGCGCGGCGCAGGACTGGCAGCGCCCGCGCAGGGCCAGCCATGACACGATCGGCACCAGGTGCCACGGGCGCAGGCGCTGGCGGCAGCCGTCGCAGGCCGAGGGCGCGCGGACGATGCCGCGTGCCGCCGGCAGGCGCACCGCCACGGTGCCCAGGAAAGATCCGATGATTGCCCCCAGAATGGCGCCGATTGTCACCAGGAGCCAGGCCGGCGTGCCCGCGATGGCCGTAAACATCGGCATCTCGGCCGAAATCCCCACGTTGCGTTTCCACCCGTCCCCATGCCCGGCGGCGCCAGCCCTACCCCAGGGTGCCTGCCGAATTGCTGCAACGCGTCATGAAACGGCAATGCAGCTGCGCCTTCAATTGCAATCGCCCCGTCCGGTCTCTACATCGGCGCTGGCAACGACAAAGACGCTGCCACCCGCCCGCAGCCGGGGCGGCAGTTTAGCACAGGAAGGACCTGTTACCATGGCCCAGTTCTCCGCCGCCGATCCGATCGTCATCCTCAGCTATGCCCGCACGCCGATGGGCAGCATGCAGGGTGCGCTGGCAGACGTTGCCGCAACCGATCTCGGCGCCACCGCGGTCAAGGCCGCCGTCGCGCGCGCCGGTGTCGACGGCGCCGACGTGGAACGGGTCTACATGGGCTGCGTGCTGCCCGCCGGCCTGGGCCAGGCACCCGCCCGCCAGGCCGCGATCAAGGCCGGCCTGCCCAAGTCCGCCCAGGCCACTACGGTCAACAAGGTGTGCGGCTCTGGCATGCAGACGGTGATCATGGCTGCCGAGGCACTGGCCGCCGGCAGTATCGACCTGGCCATTGCCGGTGGCATGGAATCGATGACCAACGCCCCCTACCTGCTGAAGAAGCACCGCTCGGGCGCGCGCATCGGCCATGACACCGCCTACGACCACATGTTCCTCGATGGCCTGGAAGACGCCTATGACGCTGGCCGCGCGATGGGCACGTTCGCCCAGGACACTGCCAATGACTATGGCCTGACGCGCGAGAACCAGGACGAATACACCATCGAATCGCTGCGCCGCGCCAAGGCCGCGATCGCCGATGGCGCCTTTGTCGAGGAAATTGCCCCCGTCACGGTCAAGACCCGCGCTGGCGAAGTGACGGTCGACACTGACGAAGCACCGGGCAAGGCCCGCCCTGACAAGATCCCCTCGCTCAAGCCAGCCTTTGCCAAGGACGGCACGATCACTGCAGCCACGTCCTCGTCGATTTCGGATGGCGCGGCAGCTCTTGCGCTGACCCGCCAGAGCGTGGCCGATGCCAAGGGCCTCAAGCCCGTGGCGCGCATCGTGGCTCTGGCTGCGCACGCGCAGGAACCCAAGGACTTCACCATCGCCCCGGTCGGCGCGATCAAGAAGGTGCTCGACAAGGCTGGCTGGAGCGTTGACGACGTCGAACTGTTCGAAGTGAACGAAGCCTTTGCCTGCGTCGCCATGTTCGCGATGCATGACCTTGGCATCAGCCACGACAAGGTCAACGTCCATGGCGGCGCCACCGCCCTGGGCCACCCGATCGGCGCGTCGGGCGCACGCATCGTCACCACCCTGCTTGCCGCGCTCAAGCGCCATGGCAAGACCAAGGGCGTGGCCAGCCTGTGCATCGGCGGCGGCGAAGCCACCGCCCTCGCCGTCGAACTGGTCTGATCCCAGCGCCAAGCCTCCTGCTCCCCTTCTCTTCGGAGGAGGGGGGCGAGAGGACGGTGCAAGCCTAAGCAAACTCTGGAAAAACCGCCCGCTCAGGGCGTCCCTGCACCCCACAGCGCATCCTGGGCGACAAAGCCCCGGCGCCCGCCGACATCCACCGGGCACCAGCCATCGCGACAATCGCCCAGCGCGGCCTGCACACCCGGCGCCGCACGCCACAGCACGGGGCCGCTGCCATCCTTGTTGGCCCGGATCGGGGTGATCGCGCCCTTGACCAGCGCGGCGCGGTTGCGGCTGAGGAACTGCGCTAGCACCCAGCCGCGCGCGCCATCGGGATCTTCGATCAGGCGCCAGCCGCCCATCACCCGCAAGACCTTTACCGGCAGCCCACGGCGCACATAGACCCAGTTGATGCGGTATTCGCGCCCAGGCCCCACGCGCATGTTGGTCTGGTCCTTGGATAGCGACGCCCAATAGGGGCTGTTGCCATCATCGGCGGCGTGCAGATGCGCCGGCCGTCCGGCCAGGCCCACCGCACAGGCAACCAGTGCCAGCGCCGCGGCCGAACGGATGATAAAGCGAAACTGGATCACGGTTAGCCTTCTCCTGCCGCCCCCGCCCGGACGTGCAATCTCTGGTGCGATACAGCATTGGCCGGCAAGGGCAACAGCCAGCATGGCCGCGGCCGGCGATCACCGCGCCCTGCCCAGCGCCGATGGCGTGGCAAATTCCGATCCCGAGCGGATATCGCCCTTGGTCCGGCTTGACCGCCACCACCCCATGGGCATAGCCATGGTGGGGATGAGCCAGCACGCCCGCCCGCAAGACTTGCGCCTCACGCGCCGTATCGACGGCAAGCCCCGCGTCGTCGTGACTCGCCGCCTGTTGCCGGAAACGCAGCGGCGCATGGCCGAATTGTTCGATGTCACGCTCAATGCCGATGATCGCCCCATGTCGCGCCAGGCCCTGCGCGATGCCGTGGCACAGGCGCATGTCCTGGTGCCCACGGTCACCGATGCGATCGATGCCGATCTGATCGCGGCGGCTGGCCCCGGCCTTGGCCTGATCGCCAATTTCGGCGCAGGCATCGAACATATCGATCTGGCCGCCGCGCGTGCGCGCAAGATCATCGTCACCAACACGCCCGGCGTCTTCACCGACGATACCGCCGACATGACCATGGCGCTGATCATTTCGGTGCCGCGCCGGCTGGCCGATGGCGAACGTGTGATCCGCGAACAGACCTGGGAAGGCTGGTCGCCGTCGAGCCTGCTCGGCCACCGCCTCGGCGGCAAGATGCTGGGCATCATCGGCATGGGGCGAATCGGCCAGGCCGTGGCCCTGCGCGCCCGCGCCTTTGGCATGGCGGTCGTCTATCACAACCGCCACCGCCTGCCCCCGGCGGCAGAGGCAGCGCTCGGCGCGCGCTATGAACCCGATCTCGATACGCTGGTGCGCACCGCAGACATTCTGTCGCTGCACTGCCCACACACGCCCGAAACCCACCATCTGATCAATGCGCGGCGCATCGCGATGATGAAGCGCCACGCCTATGTGGTGAACACGGCGCGCGGCGAGTTGATCGAGGAAGCGGCGCTGATCGCCGCACTGGAAGCCGGGGCGATCGGCGGCGCCGGGCTCGACGTGTTCGCGCACGAGCCGCAGGTCGATCCGCGCCTGCGCCAGTTGCCCAACGTGGTCCTGCTGCCGCACATGGGCAGCGCCACGTTCGAAGGGCGGCTCGCCTCGGGGGACAAGGTGATCGCCAACATCCGCTTCTGGGCCGATGGCCATCGCCCGCCCGATCAGGTGATCGAAGGCTGGGCCTAGCGGCGCTTGGTCATCGCGCCGCTAACCATTTCGGATTTGTCAAAGACTTGGGCCTAAGGTGCCGCGCCATGAACGATTCGTTGCGACATCACGGGGCCCGCGCCCTGGCCGCGCTGGCCCTCCTGCTGGTTCCCACCCTGGCCCACGCGCAGGATGCCGGGCTCGATCCTGCCGATAGCGGCGATACCGCCTGGCTCCTTGCCGCCACGCTGCTCGGGCTGCTGCTCGTGCTGCCGGGCATCGGCCTGTTCTATGCCGGGCGCGTGCGGACGCAGAGCGTGCTCTCGGTCCTGACGCAGACCGCGGCGGTCACCGCGCTGGTGTCCCTGCTGTGGATCGTGGTGGGCTATACCCTGGCGTTCGGTGCGGTCAGCAATGGCTGGCTCGGCAGCGGCAGCGCGTGGATGCTGATCGATCTGGGCAATGTGCGCGCCGATACCCTGGTGCCCGAAAGCGCCTATGCCCTGTTCGAGTTGGTCTTTGCCCTCGCCGCGCCCGCGCTGATGATCGGCGCCTGGGTCGATCGCGCCCGCTTTGGCTGGGTGCTGGGCTTTTGCGCGCTGTGGAGCCTGATGGTCTATGCGCCGATCGCGCACTGGATCTGGGGCGGCGGCTGGCTCGCCACGCGGCTGGGCACGGTGGACTATGCCGGCGGCCTGGTCATTCACACCAGCGCTGGAGTCTCGGCGCTGGTCGTCGCGCTGCTGATGGGCCGGCGCGAACGCTTTGCCCAGGCCGCGGCGCGCAGCGGTGGCCTTCCCCTGCTGACCCTGGTGGGCGGCGCGATGGTCTGGGTGGGCAGCCTGGCGCTGGCTGGTGGCAGCGCGCTGGCCGCCGGTGATGACGCCGCCATGGCGCTGATCAACACCCATGTGGCCATTGCCACGGCGGCGCTGGCCTGGCTGCTGCTCGATCGCCTCGGCGGCGCTCGTCCCGGCCCTACCGGGCTGGCACGCGGCGCGCTCGCTGGCTTGGCCTTGATCGCCCCAGTCGCGGCCTATACCAGCCCCGGCATGGCCGTGGTGCTGGGCCTCGTCGCCGCGCTCACCGCCAAGGGCACCGCGCGCCTGGTCCAGGGCCACCTGCAGATCGACGATTCGCTGGGCGTCTTTGCCGGCCAGGGCATGACCGGCATTGCCGGCACCATGCTCACCGCGCTGGTTCTCCACCCCGCACTTGGCGGCACCGGCTATGGCCCGGGCATGACCCTGGCGCACCAGGTGGTGGGCCAGGCCGTGGGCGTGGTGGCCGTGGCGGCGTGGAGCGCGATCGCCACCGCGATCGCCGCGCTGATGGTATCGATGGCCCTGCCTATGCGCGTTACGCGGGACGAGGAAATGGCTGGCCTGGATACAACCAGCCACGGCGAGGCCATGTTGCAGCAGGACTGAACAACCGCGCACAAGCCATTGCCCTGAAAACAAAAAAGCCCGGGATCAAGCCCGGGCTTTTTCGTAACGGCTTGGCCTTGCTGGCGATCAGTCGCCGGTCAGGATGCGGTCCACCAACTGCTTCACCGTGGGGGTGAAGTTGTTGGAATAGAACGGGTCCTGCTTGAAGCGATAGGCAGCGTGGCCGGCAAACATCAGGTTCTGGTTCACATCGCCGCCATGGGCGATGTCCTGCAGCGTCTTCTGGATGCAGAAGCTGCGCGGATCGGCCAGGCGCCCGGTGGTGTAATCGTCGTGGTCCTTCCACGAAGAAAAGCCACAGTGCGACAGGCACCCCATGCAATCGGCCTGGTCCTTGCGGATTTCGTCGCGTTCCTGCGGATTGACGAAGATCACCGTGTCATCGGGCGTGCGCAGCGCGGTGGTATAGCCGGCGCCGAACCATTCGCGGGCGCGCGCCAGGTCGGCCGGCGCAACCCAGAAGTTCTTGCCCTTGACGCCCACGTCGAGCTGCACGGTGTGCTCGCCCGCTTCCACCTTGGAATAGGGCACCTGGCGCTCGGAACGGGCTTCCAGCGCGCGCAGGAACGGATTGCGCACCGCCGAGGAATAGAACCCGGTGGGCGAAAACTTGTGCAGCAGCACGTCGCCCGGCTCCAGCGTGCGCAGATGGTCCTTCCACGCCTGGGGGATCGGGCTTTCTTCGGTCAGCAGCGGTCGCGTACCGAACTGGAACGCGATCGCGCCCAGTTCCGGATTGTCGATCCAGTTGTTCCATTCGCGCAGGAACCAGACGCCGCCGGCCATCACGATCGGCACGTCGTCGCTCACGCCTTCGGCGCGCATCGTGTCGCGCAGCGCCTTGACGCGCGGATAGGGATCTTCCGGCTGGCGCGGGTTTTCCGCGTTCGACAGGCCGTTGTGCCCGCCGGCCAGCCACGGGTCTTCATAGACCACGGCCGCCATCAGGTGCGCCACCTTGTGATAGGCGCGCTTCCACAGGGCGCGGAATGCGCGGCCCGAGGACACGATCGGCAGGTAGCTGACGTTGAAGCGTGCGGCGATTTCCGACAGCTTGTAAGGCATGCCCGCGCCGCAGGTCACGCCCGAAACCAGGCCGCGGGTGCGCTCCAGCACGCCTTCGAGCACCTGCTGCGCGCCGCCCATTTCCCACAGCACGTTGATGTTGATCGCGCCCTTGCCGCTGGCGATGTCATAGGCGCGGCGCACCTGTTCCACCGCGCCATCGATGGCATAGCGGATCAGTTCCTCGTGCCGTTCCTTGCGCGTGAGCGCGTTGTAGATCTGCGGAATGATCTTGCCTTCGGCATCATAGCTGTCGGCATTGACCGCGCTGACCGTGCCGATTCCCCCAGCCGCGGCCCAGGCGCCGGAACTCATGTGATTGGTGGCGGCAACCCCCTTGCCGCCTTCCACCAACGGCCAAACTTCGCGGCCGCCATAGAGGATAGGCTTCAACCCCTTGAACGCAGACATATCATTCCTTCGACGCGCCCGTGCGCGTGACATTTCCCGGCTTGTAGCGCAGCACGGTCGATCGATCCCTTGCGATCATCCGTGCACGGCGCGCCTGGCCGGGCATGAAAAACCCGAATACGCTGGTTTACGGCGAAATGACGCCCAGCGATAGTCCGGTCTCGTGCTTTTGCCCTTCCGCTGCGGCGAATTACCGCGCGGAACAGGCAAAAATCCTCTCCAAACCGGCAGAAACGATCAATCGTCGTCGTCCACCGCAACCTTTTCACCCGTCACGCGCTGCGACAGGGCCGCCGCCATGAACGGATCGAGCGCGCCGTCGAGCACATCGGTCGGATTCGTGCTGACCACGCCGGTGCGCAGGTCCTTGACCTGCTGGTAGGGCTGCAACACGTAAGAGCGGATCTGGTGGCCCCAGCCGATCTCGGTCTTGGCGGCATATTCGCCCGAGGCGGCAGCTTCGCGCTTGGCCAGCTCGGCCTCGTAAATGCGCGCCTTGAGCATGTTCATCGCCGTGGCACGGTTCTTGTGCTGGCTGCGATCGTTCTGGCTCGCCACGATGATCCCGGTGGGCACGTGGGTGATACGCACCGCCGAGTCCGTGGTATTGACGTGCTGCCCGCCCGCGCCCGAGGCGCGATAGGTATCGATCTTGAGGTCGGCCGGGTTGATTTCCACCTCGATGTTGTCGTCGATCTCGGGATAGACCCAGACCGAGCTGAACGAGGTGTGGCGCCGGGCCGAGCTGTCATAGGGGCTGATGCGCACCAGGCGGTGCACGCCGCTTTCGGTCTTGGCATAGCCATAGGCGTTTTCGCCCTTGATCAGCAGCGTGGCGCTCTTGATCCCGGCCGCTTCCCCGGCGTGGTAATCCACCAGGTCGACCTTGTAGCCATGGCGTTCGGCCCAGCGGGTGTACATGCGCTGGAGCATTTCCGCCCAATCCTGGCTTTCCGTGCCGCCGGCGCCGGCGTGCACTTCGAGATAGGCGTTGTTGGCATCGGCCTCGCCCGCCAGCAGGGCCTGCACCTTGTCAGCATCGGCGCGGCTGGCCAGGGCGGCGAGCGTCGCCAGCCCTTCGGCGATGGTATCATCATCGCCTTCCACCTCGCCCAGTTCGACGAACTCGATGGCGTCGGCCATTTCCTGGCCGATCTGGTTGACCGTGCCGATCGACGCTTCCAGCCGCCGACGCTCGCGCATCACGGCTTCGGCGTTCTTCGGGTCATCCCACAGCTTGGGATCCTCGACACGGGCGTTGAGTTCGTCGAGCCGGCGCACCGCGCGGTCCCAGTCGAGGAACTTGCGCACCAGCGCCAATGCCGCCTCGATGCGGTCGATATGAGCCTGCCCTTCGGCACGCATGACGGTCTTACTCCATACAAACGAACTGGCCGCTTAGCGAAGCCGGCTCGTTTGTAAAGGTGTGCGCATGGGCCCTGCCGGGAAACGCCCGTTTGCAACCGGCGTTTTGCCGGCAGGGCCCAGGCGCAAATGCGATCAGCCGTGCCGGTGGCGCAGCGCCTGGACCGCCGCCAGCGTCAGCTTGACGTGATCGCGATAGTCCATGTCGGAATGCACCAGGGTGATCTTGCCATCCTGGGCAATGACATAGCTGGTGCGCGTGGTGAGGCCGGTGGACTTGCCCGCCTGCTGCAGATCGACATCATAGGCCCTGACCACGGCCGGGCTGGCAGCGGCAACGGCAAACTTGTTGCGGCATTCCTCGGTGGAAAAGCGGGTCAGCGTGGCGATGTCATCGTTCGACATGCCGATCACGGTGGCGCCGGCCTTGGCAAATTCGGCGCTGGCATCGGCAAAGGCATGGGCTTCCATCGTGCAGCCCTGGGTAAAGGCCTTGGGATAGAAATAGAGCACCACCGGGCCGCGTTGCAGGGCCCTTTTCAGGTTGAAGCTGAACGGCTTGCCGCCCAGCGCACCCTGCGCCGAGAAATCGGGCGCGCGGGCGCCTTGGGGCAGCGCGGCATGCGCGGCAACCATGGGGGTGAGGGAAAGAGCGAGGGCCGCCAACGCGGCAAGGGGGGAGCGCGTGTTCATGGCCGCAAGGCTTAGCACAGCGCAGCGCCGCTCAATAGATGCCCCCTTGGTCCTCGACAAAGTTGCTGCCGGCCGGCCGCGCAGCCGGCGCGGCCTTGGCGCCACGCGCGGAACGCGCCTTGCGCAGGGCATCGAGCACGGCCTCCTTGGCCGTGATTTCCGAAGGCTGCACGGTGCGCCGTGGCTCGGTATCGGGCTTGAACGCTTCCCAGATGATGGCGGCCTTGCGGTCATTGTCCTGCGGGGTGCCACCAAACACGCGCTTGCCCGAGACGCGATCGATCTTGACCATGGAAACGCCGGCCGGCGCGGTAAAGGGAATGTCGGCCCAGCGCGGCCGCGTCGCCAGCACGAACTGCTTGAAGATCGGCGCGGCGATTCGCCCACCCTGGGCATAGCCGCCCAGGCTGCGCGGCTGGTCATAGCCCATGTAGACGCCGGCGATGATGTCGGGCGAGCCACCGACGAACCACACGTTGGTCGGCCCGCTGGTCGTGCCGGTCTTGCCGAACAGCGGCAGGCCAAGATCGTGCAGCGTTTCGGCCGTGCCGCGCACCACCACGCCTTCGAGCATGTGCACCACCTGATAGGCCGTGCGCGGATCGAGCACCTGCTTGCCCGCCGGGCGCAGCCGCGGCATCGCACTGCCATCCCAGCGCGGCATGTTGCAGCCGGTGCAGGCGCGGTTATCGGCGCGCCAGATCACCTTGCCGTTGCGGTCCTGGACATAGTCGATCAGCGTTGCGTCGCGCTGGCGGCCATGGTTGGCCAGCGCGGCATAGGCATTGACCATGCGCGTCACCGTGGTGTCGCCCGCGCCCAGCGCCATCGACAGATAGGGCTGGTAATCGCCGATGCCCACGTTCTTGATCGTGCGCACCACCTTGTCCATGCCGATGTCGTTGGCCACGCGCACGGTCATCAGGTTGCGCGATTGCTCCAGGCCCCAGCGCATGGTGTGGCTGCCCGATCCGCCTTCGTTGCCAAAGTTGCGGAAGCACTTCTGGCCGAGCGCCGCCCCCTGATAGACGCAGAACGTGCCATCGACGACCATCGAGGCCGGGGTCATGCCGTTGTCGAGCGCGGTGGCATAGACGAACGGCTTGATCGTCGAACCAGGCTGACGCTGCGCCTGGGTGGCGCGGTTGAACGAACCGAGGCGCGCATCGAACCCGCCCTGCATGGCCAGGATGCGGCTGCTCTGGGGGTCTTCCACCACCATGCCGCCCGAAACCTCGGGCACCACGCGCAGGCCCCAGGTGCCGTTGCCGGCCGGGGCCACGGTGATCACATCACCCGCCTTCATGGCATCGGGCACGCCATAGAGCGTGCCGGTCTGCCCATCGGCAAAGCCCACCTGCCCGCTCGACCCGCGCCGCGAGAGCAGCACGGCGACGCGCCAGTCGAGATAGCGGATCGACAGGTTGCTGTTGATCAGCTGAGTCTGCCAGCTGCCGGAGTCGCTGTCGTCCATGTCGATATGCGCGATCGGCCCGTGCCATGCACGGCCGGCGGCATAGCGCAGCAGCCCGGCGCGCAGCGAATCCTGCGCGGCCGTCTGCAATTGCTGGTCGAGCGAGGTGCGCACCCACAGGCCACCGGCATAGACGCTGTTGGGCCCGTCCTTGGCCTGCTCGCCAAACTGGTCGATCAGCTGGCGGCGCACTTCCTCGAGGAAATAGCCAGCATCGGCCGTGTAGTTTTCGGTCCGGCGCGGCACCAGGCCGAGTGGCTGCGCCTTGGCCTGCGCCACGTCGGCAGCGCTGGCCCAGCCGTTCTTCTCCATCTGGTCCAGCACCCAGTTGCGGCGGGCGATGGCCTTTTCGGCAAACTTGGCGCGGCTGTAGGTTTCCGGCGCCTTGGGCAGGATCGCCAGGAATGCGGCCTCGTGCAATTGCAGGTCGCCCACGTCCTTGTCGAAATAGGCGCGCGCCGCCGCCTGTACGCCAAAGCTCTGCCGGCCCAGCGGGATTTCGTTGAGATAGAGCTCCAGGATCTGCTGCTTGGTCAGCACGCTTTCGATGCGCCGCGCCAGGAGCATTTCCTTGAGTTTGCGCGTTACCGAATATTCGTTGCCGATCAGGATGTTCTTGGCCACCTGCTGGGTAATGGTAGAGCCGCCGCGCGCCCGGGCGCCCGTCCCCAGCTTGGTGGCATAGTCCACCACGGCGCCGGCGAGGCCCGTCAGGTCGACGCCGCCGTGGCTCCAGAACGACTTGTCCTCGGCCGACAGGAACGCGTTGATCAGCTGCGGTGGAAAATCGACGAAGCGCAGTTGCACCCGCCGCTCGCGGGCATAGCTCGACACGATCTGCCCATCGGCGCCACGCACCATGGTGGGCAAGGGCGGCTGATAGGTCAGCAGCGTATCGGCCGATGGCAGCGTGCGCTCCACCGTGACCCACAGCAGGCCGCGCAGGAGCAGCAGGACCAGCACCAGCCAGCCCGCGCGGCGCAACCACTTGGAGCGCTGCCACAGCCCCTTTATCCGGCTCGCCAGGCTGCCGCCGCGCCGAATGCGGAAGTGGCGGCCATCAGGCTCCCCCTCGGGTTCACGGTCAGGTTCGGGCGCATCGCCGCGCGCAATGATCGGGGGCAGGTCGTCGGCCATCGTGGCCGCGCTCTAGCACGGGGCTTTGACGGCGCACCAGTGCCTATCGCGCAAATGCGCCGTGGCGTGGTGACATCAGGCCCCGAGCGGCCGACTGTCCTGCTCGGCCAGGAAAATCGCGATGGCCCCGGCCACGGCCTTGGCAAAGCGATCGCGCCAGGCCTTGTCGGTCATCGCGGCGGCGTCGGCATGGTTGCTGATATAGCCCGCCTCCATCAGTGCCGAGGGCAGATCGAGCGACTTGAGCACCACGAACGCCGCCTCGCGCCGGGGATCGACGTGGAAGCGGATGGTCCCCTGCCCTTCGCGCAGGATCAGGTCGGCCAGATGGATGGAGCGGGTGCGCATCTCGCGCCGCGACAGATCGACTAGGATGGAATTGACCGCGCTCGATCGTCCTTTCAGCGCCACGCCGTTTACCATGTCGGCACTGTTTTCCCGCCGCGCCAGGGCATCGGCCACCGCGTCAGACCCGCGATCCGACAGCGTATAGACCGTGGCACCGCCGGCATCGGCACTGGGCGCGGAATCGGCATGGATCGACAGGAACAGGTCGGCATGCAGGCGCTGGGCAATGCCCGAGCGCTCTTCGAGCGCGAGAAAGCGATCGTCGCTGCGCGTCAGGGCAACGCGAACATGGCCCTGGGCAAGCAGCGCATCGCGCAGCGCCAGGGCCAGCGCCAGGGTCAACTGCTTCTCGCGCAAGGTGCCCTCGCCGCTCGCGCCGGGATCATGGCCGCCATGGCCCGCGTCGATCACCACCAGCGGGCGGCTGGCATCGGCCGGCCCCAACACCGGCGGCAGATCGATCGGCCGCGTGCCATCGGGCAGCGCCACGCGCACGACATAGGCGGGAACCTGCCCCGCCCCGCCCGCGCCAAAGCCCAGCATGACCCGCGCCCATACCGCCAGCACCAGCAGCGGCACCACGAACAGCGCGGCGATCACCAGGCGTTGCGGTATCAATTCGGGCGAAGGCTTTACCATGATTGCCCTGCCTATGCCGCGCCGCCGGGGCAGTGGTCCAGCGCAAAACCGCGCCGCCGGCCGATCTGCGCCAAGTTGGGGCTTTGGGCAGGCCATGCCACCCCCGTGAAATGCCGGAGCGTTTAGGGACACGGTTTTAATTGCCGCTTTGCGATTGGGATGCTAGCACCCATCACACGGAGCAGTTTGACTTGCTGCGTCCCCCGCCGCGTTGCCGCCGCGCCTTGATGAGCGCCCAGGCAGCAACGCCCACGGCCGATGCGCCAATGGCAGGGGGATGACGCGGTCGGGCTTGGTCCTGGCGGGCAGGAAGGGACAAGGCAGATACGCCACCCTCGCCCGCGCTTGAGGTTGATGCCGTGATGAAGAGCCGCGTACCGTTCCAGCCAAAGCGCCCCACCGGGGCCTTTGTGCTTTGGACGGATGCCGGCACGCACGAATACCCCGGCACTGCTGCAAACTCTCTTGCAAACCGGGGCGTCCACGCAGGGCAATCGTTGCACGCCTTCGCCACCGCAGACGCACACCAACCGCCGCCGGGCGGCGAGCAGCGCAGGGCCTTGCCACATGGCAGCCTGCCCATGCTCCGATCCGGCAAACCCGCATTTGCAAAGCGCCACTGGCCCGGCCTCCTTCATCAAGAGGATCACGGCCGCACGCCAGGCCTTTGCCTCACCACAAGAAACCGCGCGAAATTCCCGGGCCATGTCCCGCGGCCGCGCGGCTGGAGACAACAGAATGACCCAGCGCATGCTGATCGATGCGCGCCACCAGGAAGAAACCCGGGTGGCTGTGCTCAAGGGCAATCGTATTGAAGAATTCGACTTTGAATCTGCTGATCACAAGCAGATCAAGGGCAATATCTACCTCGCCAAGGTTACCCGCGTAGAGCCGTCGCTCCAGGCGGCGTTCGTCGACTTTGGCGGCAACCGCCACGGGTTCCTGGCGTTCAGCGAAATCCACCCGGATTACTACCAGATCCCCAAGGAAGATCGCGAAGCGCTGCTGGCCGAAGAGGCCGCCCACGCCGAGGAAGAAGCCGCCCTGCGCGCTGCCGAAGACGGCGACGACGAGGATTATGAAGGCGGCGCCGACTACGAAGGCGGCTACGACGACGGCGGCTTTGAAGAAGGCGGCTATCAGGACGGCCAGGGCGTGACCGAGGTTGATACCTCGGAAAAGGACCAGGTCGCCACGATCGAAGGCGGCGTCGTTGAAAACGGCTTTGACCACGAAGCCGAAGACGCTGCCGACAGCGAAGAATCCCACAGCGACAACGGCCGCCGCCAGCGCCGCCCGCGCCGCCAGGGCCGTGGCCAGAGCAAGGAAGCCGAAGAACTGCGCGCGAAGCGCATGGCCCTGCGTCGCCGCTACAAGATCCAGGACGTGATCCAGCGCCGCCAGGTGCTGTTGGTCCAGGTCGTCAAGGAAGAGCGCGGCAACAAGGGCGCGGCGCTCACCACTTATCTCAGCCTGGCGGGCCGCTATTGCGTGCTCATGCCCAATTCCAGCCACGGTGGCGGCATCAGCCGCAAGATCAGCTCGGCCTCTGACCGCAAGCGCCTCAAGCAGATCATCGCCGAAATGGAACTGCCCCGCTCGATGAGCTGCATCGTGCGCACCGCCGGCCTGCAGCGCACCAAGCCCGAGATCAAGCGCGACTTCGACTATCTCGCCCGCCTGTGGGACGAGATCCGCGATCGCACGATGCACTCTTCGGCTCCCGCGCTGATCCATTCCGACAGCGACCTGATCAAGCGCGCCATTCGCGACATCTACAACCGCGATATCGAGGAAGTGGTCGTCGAGGGCGAAGCCGGTTACCGCGCCGCCAAGGACTTCATGAAGCTGCTGATGCCCAGCCACGCCAAGCGGGTGCGCCAGTATGCCGATCCGGTGCCGCTGTTCCAGCGCTATGGCGCCGAAGACCAGCTTTCGGCGATGTATGATCCGGTGGTGCAGCTCCGCTCGGGCGGCTACCTGGTGATCAACCCGACCGAAGCGCTCGTCTCAATCGACATCAACTCGGGCCGCTCCACCAAGGAACACGGCATCGAGCAGACGGCCGTCGCCACCAACCTGGAAGCCGCGCGCGAAATCGCCCGCCAGCTGCGCCTGCGCGACATGGCCGGCCTGGTCGTGATCGACTTCATCGACATGGAATACGGATCGAACATCCGCAAGGTCGAGAAGGCGATGAAGGACGCCCTCAAGGACGACCGCGCACGCATCCAGGTGGGCCGCATTTCCGGCTTCGGCCTGATGGAAATGAGCCGCCAGCGCCTGCGCACCGGCGTGCTCGAAGCCACCACCCGCGCCTGCCCGCACTGCGATGGCTCGGGCCTGGTGCGCACTGCCTCGTCCGCCGGCCTTTCGGCCCTGCGCATGATCGAGGACGAAGCCGCCAAGGGCAAGGGCAGCGTGATCACGCTCTATGCCAGCCAGGAAGCGGCGATCTACGTGCTCAACACCAAGCGCGCCGATCTTGCCGAGATCGAAATGCGCTATGGCGTGGCCGTGGAAGTGATCCCCGAGGGCGAGAACGAAGGCGCCAAGATGCGCGTTGCCTCGCGCGGGCCCAAGCCGGAATTCGTGCCGCGCTTCGAACCGATCGTCGAACCTGAAGAAGACGACGTGATCGAAGACACCTACGAAGACGAGGAAGACGTCGTCGAGGAACGCAGCGAGCGCGAGGAAAGCCGTGGCGAAGGACGCGGCGAAGGCGATGGCAATGGCCGCCGCAAGCGTCGCAAGCGCCGTCGCGGCCGCAACCGCGATCGTCGCGAAGATACCGCGGGCGAAGCCGGTGACGACAACGACACCGACGAAGCCGAAGGCAGCGATGCCGAAGGCGCTGCCGACGAAGCGGCCGAGGCTGCCACCGCAGGCGGCGACGAGGACGGCCACGCCGAAGCCGACGACGACCGTGGCCCGCGCAAACGCCGCCGCCGCAGCCGCCGCCGTCGCGGTGGCCAGCGCGATGACGCGACCGAGGCCCAGGGCGAAGACGGCGAAGCCGCCGACGCCGAACCGGTGATCGCCGACGCACCCGCTGCCGAACCGGCCCCGGTTGCCGCAGCCGCGGCCGCTGAACCCGCGGTGGCAGCGCCCGCCGTGGCAGCAGAAGCCGAAGCGCCCGCCGAGGAAGCCCCGGCCAAGCCCAAGCGCGTGCGCAAGAAGAAGGTGGCAGAGGCTCCCGCCGAAGCCGCCGCCGAGCCGGCCCCTGCCGTCGAAGCGCCCGCTGCAGAAGCCCCGGCTGCCGAAGCCCCGGCCAAGCCCAAGCGCGTGCGCAAGAAGAAGGTTGCCGAGGCTCCGGCCGAAGCGGCGCCCGCCGCCGAAGCACCCGCTGCAGAGGCTGCGGCCGCCGAAGCCCCGGCCAAGCCCAAGCGCGTGCGCAAGAAGAAGGTTGCTGAAGCACCCGCAGAAGCAGCCCCCGAAGCGGCCCCCGCTCCCGCGGCGCCGGCAGATGCGACTGGCAAAGGCGAAACCGCCGAACAGCCCGCGGCCGATGGCGAAGACGGCGCCTCGCCGCGCCGTGGCTGGTGGCAGCGCACCTTCGGCGCCTGATCGCCAGAGACCCTCGCGGCTCTGAAAAAAGCCCACCTCGGCACTGCCGGGGTGGGCTTTTTCGTGGCCTGCGACAAAGATCACCAAGCGGCTTGACGAAGCGGCATGTCTGACAGATATTTCTGTCATGACAGAAATATCAAACGACTCGGATCGCCTGCCCCCCTCGGTGGAGCAGTTCGTGCTGCGCTGGGGCGACATGGGCACGCAGTGGGGCGTCAACCGCTCGGTCGCGCAAATCCAGGCGCTGCTGTTTCTGTCGGAACGCCCGCTGACGGCCGAAGACATCGCAGCCAAGCTCAACATGGCGCGCTCCAACGTATCGAACAGCCTCAAGGAATTGCTGGCGTGGAAACTGATCCACCGCGTGCCGGTACTGGGCGATCGCCGCGATCATTACGAAGCCGAAGCCGATCTGTGGCAGATGGCCACCAAGGTGGCGCAAGGCCGCAAGGCGCGCGAGATTGATCCGATGGTCGCCGCCATCGGCGCGGCGATGCAGGATATCGACGATCCCCGCATCAGCAGCAAGGTGCGCCAGCGACTGGTGGCGATGCATGATTTCGTCAACACCGTGGATGGCTGGTACCAGCAGATGCTCAACGTGCCACCGGCCCAGATCATGACCCTGATCCGCATGGGCGCCAAGGTCGTCGGCCTGCTGCGCTTTGTCAGCGGCCGCGGCGGCAGCAAGACCGACCAGGGCTGAGCCTGCCAGGCACCGGCCGGGGGCCGGCGTGGGGCAAGCCCGGTCACATCTTTGCGCTCTCTTATTTCTCTCTCGTCAGAAATGCCTGAACCTAGGAAAGGCCCCAGCCATGCGCACCGACCGCCAAGACGAACCGGGCAACACCTCCCTGCTCAAAGGCCGCATCATCGCCGGCTTTTCCCTCGCCCTGGTCATTGCGCTGAGCGCCTATCTCCTGATGAGCGCCAGCCGGGCCGGCAACGAAGCCTTTGCCAGCCTGTGGTTCCTCGCGGTGTTCCCGGCCTATCTCTGCGCGCTGATTTGCTACGTCGGCGATCCCGCCGGAACGCGCCCGTCGAACTTCTATGTCGCGGTGCCGCCGATACTGGTGGGCGTGGTGATCATCGGCTCGGCCGCATTCCTGGGCGAGGGCATCATCTGCCTGGTGATGCTGTCACCGATCTGGCTGGCCTGCGGGCTGATCGGCGCCTTCACGGTGCGCAGGATGCGCCGCCGGCGTGACGATGCGGCGACCTTCCATGCGTCCTTGGTGTTCCTGCCGCTGCTGGCTGGCAGCGTGGAAAGCCAGATCCCCGTGCCCCACGACACGGTAACGCTGACACGCTCGGTCATCGTGCACGCGCGGCCGGCCGAAATCTGGCCCTATGCCGTCAGCAATCCCCACATCGGCAACGACGAAGGCCGCTGGACCTTTTCGCAAAGCGTTCTCGGCCTGCCCCGCCCACGCGCCACGGTGCTCGATCGCGCCGGCGTGGGTGGCGTGCGCACCGCCTATTGGAGCGAAGGCATCGACTTCCAGGCGCGCATCACCGATTGGCAGCCCGGGCGGCGCCTGGCCTGGCGCTTTGCCTTCACCAACAGCTCGCTGCAGCATCACACCGACGAGCACATCGCGCCCGACGGCCCGCTGCTCAAGATCGATACCGGCGACTATCGCCTGACGCCCCTGCCCGATGGCACCACGCGGTTGACGCTGCGCACCAACTACGTGGCGATGACGCACGTGAACCTCTACGCGCGGTGGTGGGGCGAACTGCTGCTCGGCGATATCCAGGACAATGTCCTGGCCGTGGTCAAGCAGCGGGCCGAAGCCCGCCACAAGGCCGGATGATCGCGGTCACGACGGGTTGTACTTGGCGAGCCACGCCCCGATCGCGTCGAGCATGGCCTTGCGATCATCAAGCCGGGTGAAATAGTGATCGGCCTTGGGCAGGCTCACATAATCCACCGTCTTGCCCGCCGCCCGCATCCGGCTGGCCATGGCATCGGAATGGCTCACGGCCACGGTCACGTCCTTGCGCCCATGTATGAGCAGCAACGGCGCCTTGATCCGGTCAACCGCGTTGAGCGGAGAGACTGCGGCGAAATCGGGCGTCATCGCCTTCCAATCGTCGGAATACTTGCCTTCCATGTAATAGTTGCCGAAGTCGTTCACCTCGCGGCGCAGGCTTGCCACGCCCGAGATCGAGACACCGCAGCGATAGAGATCGGGGTCCTTGGCCAGGCCCCACATCGTGGCATAGCCGCCATAGGATGCGCCGACGATGCAGGCTCGCTTGGGATCGGCCATGCCCTGCGCCACTGCCCAGGCCAGGCCGTCGGTAATGTCATCCTGCATGGCCAGGCCCATCTGCCCTTCGCCCTTGTGCAGGAAAGCAGCGCCATAGCCGGTAGAGCCACGGAAGTTGGGCTGGATCACCAGGTAACCACGGCTGGCGATATACTGCGCCAGATAGTCCCAGCTGGCGACATCCTGCGCCCAGGGGCCGCCGTGGGGCAGCATCACGACCGGCAGGTTGTGCGCTTCGCGCCCCTTGGGCACAGTCACTACCGCTTCGATGCTCAAGCCATCCCGGGCCTTGTAATGCACGGTCTTGACCGGCGAAACAGGCGTCTGCTTGAGCTTGTCGTTGAACACGGCAACGCGTTGCATCACCCCGCCATCGAGGCTGAAGTAGTAAAGCGCGCCGGGGCTGTCGGGCCGGGCCAGGGTCAGCAGCATGGCGCGGCGATCCGCGCTCAGGCTGGAAATCTCGACGCTGACCTTCTGCGGCTCGACCGACTTGTCGAACGCGGCCTGGAGGTCGGCCATGTCCTTGTCCAGCCAGTGCACGCGATCGGGCATGTCGGAGGTCGTCACGCCCAGCACGGCAGAGCGGTCTTGCGAAAGCAGCGTGCGCGCGATCTCGGTGCCGGCCGGTGCCTCGAACAGAAGGCGCCCGGTCTGCTGGGTCAGCATGTTGATTTCATAGAGCCGGTCGCGGCCATCGTCGCCGGTCAAAACGGCAATGGCATTGTCCGTGCCGGGCACGAACAGGATGGGATCGAGCAGGGATTCATGGGCCTTGCTGCTGGCGCTGTCGATCGTGCGTAGCTGCTGGTTCTGGTCCGCGCCACGATAGTACAGCTGCGACATCCGGCCCGACTTGGTCACCGAAACCCCGCTGCGCACCACGCCATTGCCATCGGCTTGCCAGCTGAGCACGCCATCGCGGGAGTTCTGCACAACGTGATCGCGCCCGGTGGCCAGATTGAACCGGTGTACCGAGGGAAAGAAGCCTTCGTCGAGGTACATCGAATTCTGCGCAGACAGCAGGATTTCGGGGGTGCCGTCATGGGCAACCCAGATCACGTCGGCCACGTTCTGGCCAGCGAGGGTCCACAATATCCGCGTGATCTTGCCGGTCTTGCGCTCGATGGAGATCAACCGGCTGACATAGGTGCGATCGCCAGAGTCCTGCATCGGCAAGAGCGCGCGCAGCTTCACCAGCAGATAGTCATCGCCAACCCACTGCACCCAATCCGCCTCGGTCTGGTCCGGCACGGCCAGGTTCATGGGCTTTTCCTGGGGATCGAACAGGTTGCGAACGCCGATCACCTGGACGCCGCCCATGCCGAACTTGCCGGCGATCCGCCGCCCATCGGGCGAAAGCGCGCCATCGGCGAAGAACGGGATCTGGGCAAAGGCATCGGCATCGAGCGGCGCGGCCGGCGTGGCGCTCTGTGCAGCAGCAGCAGAGGCTGCCACCGGTGCCGGCGCCGCCGCCTGTTGCGCCGCAACCGGCGACGCCATGGTCGCGCCGGCTGCGCAGGCCAGTGCCAGCACTGATCCAAATCGCCCAACGCCTGCCCCCGGCCGTTGCGCGCCCGCCCATCCCCTGTTCTGCATCTTGCCCCCTTATTCGATTGTTTTCAGGGTTATGCCGATTGCGTCGGTTAGTCCATCCTGCCCCACCGCAGATAATGCCAACACGGATGCGATTGCCGAGGGCCACCATGCCCCATGTCCACCGTTGCCAAACCACCCGCGTTTTGGGGCACGCAGACCATGGGGCAAGTGCGGCACTCTCCCCTTGCCCCATGCTGCGATTGCGCTAAGGACGACTCGTTGAAGCCGATCTGGCCTTGCCGGCCAGCGGCCCAGTGCAGCAGGACCCGGTTTTATGGCGACTTTCACGCTCCCCAAGAACTCCACGATCACCGGCAAGGCGCGCCATCACGCCGCCGCCACCAACGGCAAGATCAAGAAGTTCAAGGTCTATCGCTATGATCCCGACAGCGGCGAGAACCCGCGCTACGACACGTTCGAGATCGATCTCGAACAGTGCGGCCCGATGGTGCTCGACGCGCTGATCAAGATGAAGGGTGAGCAGGACCCGACGCTGACCTTCCGCCGCTCTTGCCGCGAAGGCATCTGCGGCTCGTGCGCGATGAACATGAATGGCCGCAATGGCCTGGCCTGCACCACCGCGATCGAAGACCTCAAGGGCGAAATCCGCATCACCCCCCTGCCGCACATGCAGGTGATCAAGGACCTCGTCCCCGATTTCACGCACTTCTACGCGCAGTACGCCTCGATCCGTCCCTGGCTGCAGACCGTGTCGCCCACGCCCTCGGGCAAGGAGCGCCTGCAGAGCCCGGAACAGCGCGAAAAGCTCGATGGCCTCTACGAATGCATCCTGTGCGCGTGCTGCTCTACCTCGTGCCCCAGCTACTGGTGGAACTCCGACAAGTTCCTCGGCCCGGCGATCCTGCTCCAGGCCTATCGCTGGCTGGCCGACAGCCGCGACGAGATGACCGGCGAGCGCCTCGACGAGCTGGAAGATCCCTTCCGTCTCTATCGCTGCCACACCATCATGAACTGCGCCAACGTGTGCCCCAAGGGCCTGTCGCCCGCACGCGCCATCGCCGAAATCAAGAAGATGCAGGCCGAGCGCGCCATCTGACGCGCTAGGTTCCCGCTTTTTCCTGTCGCGTCATTCCCGAACGCCGGCCGGTCAACCCGGCCGGCGTTTCGCTTTGCAGGGCCCCAACCTTTAACCATGACCCGCATTTCCCAGCGCTATGCCCAACTCGTCGCCTCGGGCGAATTGCGCCCCGATCCCGAGCAGGCCGCTGCTGCCAACCGCCTGGACCAGTTGCAGCAGGAACTGGAAAACCCGCCGCCCGCCCCTGGCCTGCTTGGCCGGCTGCTGCGTGGCAAGCAGGCACCGCAGGCGCGCGGGCTCTACATGTGGGGCGGCGTGGGGCGCGGCAAATCGATGCTGATGGACCTGTTCCACGACAACCTTGCCGTCACGGCAAAGCGCCGCGCGCATTTCCATGCCTTCATGCTCGATGTGCACGCGCGGCTGCGCGAGGCGCGCAAGAGTGAAAGCGGCGATCCGATCATGCCGGTGGCCACCAGCATCGCGGCCGAGTGCCACGTGCTGTGCTTTGACGAAATGGTCGTCAACAACAGCGCCGACGCCATGATCATGAGCCGGCTGTTCACCGCGCTGATCGTCGAACACGGGGTGGTCATCGTCACCACCAGCAACCGCGCGCCGTCAGAGCTGTACAAGAACGGGCTCAACCGCGAGCACTTCCTGCCGTTTATCGCGCTGGTGGAAGAACGGCTCGAGGTCATCGCGCTCAATGGCCCGGTGGACTACCGATTGCAGCGCTTGCAGGGCGTGGGCACCTGGCATGTGCCCAATGGCCCGGCGGCCACCGCAGCGGTGCGCGAGGCCTTCTTCCGCATGACCGACTTCGCCCCGGAAGACAGCGCCAATGTGCCCAGCGCCGATCTCGATCTGGGCGGCGGGCGCACGCTGCACGTGCCCAAGAGCCTCAAGGGCGTGGGCGTGTTCAGCTTCAAGCGGCTCTGTGCCCAGCCGCGCGGCGCGTCAGATTACCTGGCGATAGCCCATGCCTATCACACGGTGATCATCGTCGGCATCCCCCGCCTGGGGCCGGAACAGCGCAACGAGGCGGCGCGGTTCGTGACGCTGATCGACGCGCTGTACGAGCACAAGGTCAAGCTGATCGCGACCGCCGACGCTGAACCCGTTAACCTTTACGAATCGGGCGACGGCCGCTTTGAGTTTGAACGCACCATCAGCCGCCTGATGGAAATGCAGAGCCAGGAGTATCTGGCCCTTGGCCACGGCAACGAGTGAGCCTGGCCCAAGATAAATTTACTTATTCCGAAAATACGAAAGCCCGCGATTATTCATCGCGGGCTTTTGCTTTTGGTAGGAATTAACAAACCAGGCCGGTCATCACTTAAGATTTCCCCGGATACCCAGCGTATTCCTATTTCGGCATTAGCCGAACAGCAGGCGAAGCAGCATGAAAACCTCCATCCACGGTTAGAGGCCTTTGAATATCACTAAGTTCCGTGGTTAACAAGAAGTAAACAATTGCAAATTCGGAGCAAACGGTTGCACCCGTCCCGTTTCGGAACACCCAAGCCCATAGATTTGCAGGAAAATGTGCGCCCGGCACTCCCCTCGCGCCGGCGCGTCAGCTAGGGCTTGCCCTTAAGCGCACCCGGACAAGATGTACCAACCGGTTAGGTGCGCTTGTGCCCCGGGAGGCCGGACGAGTCGGGAGCGTGATGGGGACACCTGCGGCGCTGGCCGAATCCGATCGCACCGCTGCCTTCGGCGCCTTTTACGATCAAACCGCCTTGCTGTGCCGCATCAGGCGCGCCTGATAATCGCGGAACATCACATCAAACGGCTGCGGCTTGCTGAGGTAATAGCCCTGGGCATGATCGCAACCCAGCGCCGCGAGCAGGTTGAACGTCGCCTCGTCTTCGATGCCCTCGGCGACTACGGCCTGGCCCAGCGCATGGGCCAGGCCGATCGTGCTGGTGATGATCGCGCGGTCACGGTCGCTGCTCAGCAAGCGCGAGACAAAGCGCCGGTCGATCTTGAGTTCGTCGCTGGGCAGATCGGCCAGGTAGGCCAGGCTGGCTTCACCCGTGCCGAAATCGTCGATCGACAGGCGAAAACCCAGATCGCGCAAACGCGACATGTTGCGCACCGCATCGGCTCGGTTGTTCACCCCTGACGTTTCGGTGATCTCGATCGTCAGCAAGCCGGGATCGATGCCACGGCGCGTGACGATCTCGCGGAAATTCTCCACCAGATCGGGCTTGTCGACCATTTGCCCGGACAAGTTGATGCTCATCTGAAAGCGCGAGCCCAGGGCGTTGACGGCTTGCGCGGCCGTGATCGCCTCTTCCAGCACCCAATAGGTCAGCGCGTCGATTCGCCCTGCCCGCTCCGCCTGGAGAATGAAGGCATCGGGCGCGATGTAGCCGCGCGTGGGGTGGTTCCAGCGGATCAGTGCCTCGGCGCCGGAAATGCGCCCGGTGCGATAGTCCCACTGCGGCTGGAACGCCAACCAGATGTCGCCATTGCGCAGCCCCTCGTCGATGCGCGCATGCAACGACAGTTCCCAAGGTGCCTCGGCGAGCCGGTGCGCCTCGAACACTTCCGGCGGGCGGCCATTGCTCAGCGCTTCGTTGGCACTGGCCAGCGCCAAATTGACGCGGGTCTGCGCGTCGAGCCCTTCGTTACGATCCAGACCGAAGTGGATATTGGTGTCGAAGGTGTGTGTGCCAATCTGCAAGGGCGCGGAAAAAAGGGCACGTAGCCCTTCAAGGTGGCTCAATTGTACGTCGAGCGGGCGTGCCTCTTCAGCCCAGGCAAAATGCCCACCATCCCCGTGGAAAATCTGGCCCGCGCCAGATCCCACCGACAGGCGTCGGGCGATTTGGTTGGCACATTCCCCATGCAGATCGCGAGGCAAGGTCGCCAGAATCTCTTCGTATCGCCCAACCACTGCCACGATCACGTCACGGCCCACCTCGATCGGGTGGGACGACAGGGCAAGAAAGTTGGGCAATCCTGATGTGCTGGTCTGTTGAATGCGGCGGGTGCGGCGCTGCCACAGTCGGATCGCTCCGTAGATCGACATGAACGTCATGGCGACATCTGGATGGACTACCAGGCCAAGGAATCGAACCGAGATTGGCAGGAACACCAGGATCATCGTCAGCGCGACATAGGCCATGTTCTTGGCGGCGCGGCGCTGCATGCGGCTGGTCAGCAGCACTGTGCCCACCGCCAGCAACAGCAGCGGCAGGAACGAAAGGTCGGCATTGAGTGGCCGCTTCAATCCTTCCGCGCCAGCGATGTCGAGCGAGACCGGCGGCTTGATGCCGTGCCCGAGATAGCGCATCGGCGCGATGCCATTGGACGCCGTGATCACCACGGTCCGTCCGGTCAGCAAACCCGGAGAATAGCCATTCTGCAGAAGCGTACGCGCGCTAACCTGGGGGATCGTTGCCGGATCGACCGTGAAATCGGGATAGAAAGTGCCGGCCGGGACCGACTTCAAACCCGCAAGCGCGACCGCGAACGAGGGATACGTCCGCTCTCCGATCGTCACCGAATAAGGCGCGGACACAGCAGCGTGGATGAAGTTGTCGTTCCATGAGGAAACATAGATGGGATGCTTGCCGGCGATCTCCCGGGCCGGAAAGGTAAAGGCGCTCTTGTCCTTGCGGTTGGCTTCGCTCGCGCGCGCGACGAACGCGACGTCGGTACCATAGCTGTCGATGATGGCCTTGAGTTGCTTGTCCCCGCCGGCATCGAGCCCATAGGGAATGCGCAGATCGACGAACACCTGCCGCGGCATCTGCCGCCGTACGCCCTCGAGCACGCGAGCCTCGGTCGCCGTATCCAGTTCCGGCATGCCATCGACCGAAACCACCACGACCGACGAGGGCGCCGGGCGCGTCACAAAGTGAAATGCGGTATTCCAATAGACGTGGCGCGGAATTTCCGTGATGCTCAAAAGCGGCTGCCAAAGCGCCAGGCTCAGCAGCAGCGATATTCCGATCGGTGATCGTAGAAACTTTCGCATGGACCATCGGCGCAGTTGGATTACCCTACGGGGCTAGTCCGAAATGGTTTAGATCACCTTACCGTTTACCATCGATGGTAACGGGCCACGCCCCGCGTGCCCGCCAAGGCTATGATGCCAAAGCCGTATCCAGCCGCGCCAAACTGCGGTCGAGCATCAGCAATTGCCACAGGACGCGGCTGTTGTCGGCCCGTCCGGCGATATGCGATTCGGCCAGCGTGGCGATGCGGGCAGCGTCGAACCAGCCGGTGCGGGTGAGTGCGCCGCCCGTGGCGATCGCGCGTGCGGCGCCTGCCAAGGGCCCGCGCAGCCAGGCGGCAATCGGCGTGACGAAGCCCATCTTGGGGCGGAACAGCACATCATCGGGCAGATAGCGGCGCATCGTCTGCTTCATCAGCCATTTGCCGGTGGCGCCATGCACGCGCATCGCCTCGGGCAAGCGGCCGGCAAATTCGATCAGGCGATGGTCGAGCAGCGGCTCGCGCGCCTCCAGGCTCACCGCCATGCTGGTGCGATCGACCTTGGTCAGGATATCGCCGGGCAGCATGAACTTGAGATCGGCATATTGCGCACGGTCGAGCCCGCTGCGCGCCGGCGCCTGGCGCATCAGATCGACCAGCGGCATCTCGGCCCGATACTCCCCGCGCAGGCGCAGGAAATCGGGGCTGAACAGCGCGGCGCGTGCCTCTGGCGCGGTCACCGCCAGGGCGCGGGCATAGCCGCTTTCGCCATCTTCGGCCAAGCTCTGGAACGTGGCCTTGGCGCGCAGCGGGCGCGGCGCCCAGTCGGCCTTGGGATAGAGCCGGCCCAGCGCACCGAACACCGGGCGACGCAGCCCGGCCGGCACCAGGCCGCGCGCCTGCTCTTCGCGGTGGTGGAACACCTGGCGGCGATAGCCGGCAAATGCCTCGTCCGCGCCATCGCCCGACAGCGCCACGGTGACATGCTGCCGCGCCAGTTCGCACACCCGGAACGTGGGCAGTGCCGAGGCATCGGCAAAGGGTTCGTCGAACATCGCCACCAGCCGGTCGACCAGTTCGAAATCGTCGGCCGAGACGGTGCGCGCATGGTGCTGCGTGGCAAAGCGCTGCGCCACAGCGCCCGCCCAGCTGGTTTCATCGAGCGCGGCCACGTCAAAACCGATCGCGCAGGTCTTGACCGGGTCGCGGCTCGCCTCGGCCATCAGGGCCACCACGGTGGAACTGTCCACCCCGCCCGAAAGAAATGCGCCCAGCGGCACATCGGCCGCCATGCGCGACGTCACCGCCTTGCGCAGCCGGTGCAGCAGATGCGCTTCGAGGTCCTTCTGGCTGGCCTTGTCCCGCTCGGCAAACGAGACATCCCACCACGGCACGCTGGGCGGCGGCGGGGCATCGTGGCGCAGCAAGCGGTAATGCCCGGCCGGCAGCTTTTCCACGCCGGCCAGGATCGCGCGGCCATCGGGCACAAAGCCCCAGGCGAGGTAATCCTCCACCGCCAGCGGGTCGATCGTCCGCCGCAGCATCGGATGCGCCAGCAACTGCTTGAGTTCCGAGCCAAAGATCACGCTGCCATCGGCCAGCGTGGCCATATGCAGCGGCTTCACCCCCAGCCGGTCGCGCGCCAGGAACAGCGTGCGGGCGCGCTGGTCATAGAGGGCAAAGGCAAACATGCCGTTGAACCGCGCCAGGCAGTCGACACCCCACTGCTGCCAGGCGGCCAGGATCACCTCGCTATCGCCATCGGTGCGGAACTGCGCGCCAAGGCCCGCCAATTCGCGGCGCAATTCCTGGTAGTTGTAGATCTCGCCATTGAACACCAGCACGGCGCCGCCATCGGCGCTGGCCATGGGCTGGGGCGATCCGGCCAAGTCGATGATCGACAGGCGGCGGTGGCCCAGGCCTACGCCTGGCGCAGTCCACACGCCATGGCCATCGGGGCCACGGTGCGCGATCACATCGCCCATGGCGCGCAGCCGCTCCGGATCGACCGGCTTCATCCCCTGGGTGTGAAAGATCCCCGCAATGCCGCACATGCCGTAAAAACCAGCCCCCTATTGCCCGCGCGAAATGGTATCGATCCAGCGGTCGAGCGGCCCGGTGGCCGCCACGAAAGCGCGTAGCGCGGGCGCGGCGGGCGCCCCGGCATTGTCTTCGCTCGACAGGATCAGCGTGGCCGTGGGCTGGGCGCGCAGCAAGAGCCGATCGGCAATGTTCCACAGCTTGAGCGTGAAGTTGCTGCCGCCCAGCCAGCCATCAGTGCGGTACCAGGTCAGCGCCAGGCGATGCACCGGGCCAGGCGCCTGGATCATGTCACCCTTGCCGCCGGCCATGCCCGGCGCCGGCTTTTCCCAGGCCCAGCCGCTGCCCGGCGGCACGGCCCCTTCGCCAAAGCCGCCAGCCTCGCGCCCATCGCCCTGCCCGGCATAGAGCGCAAACGACACGTCCACCACATGGCCGGCCTGGTCGGCATAGCGGCCGAGCAGGCGATGATCGGCCCCGCCGTGGCGCGGCTGCCAGGGCCAGCCGCCCGGCGTTGCCACGCGGTGCCAGCCCGGCACGGCCGGCAGGTCTATCCGCGCGGGCAGCGGCGCAGACAGGCGCCCTGCCGCCGCGCCCCAACCCACGAACGCCAGCGCCAGCGCGCCCAGCACACCGAGTGCGAGCCCCTGCCCCACGCGCGCCCGCGCGGCCCAGGCGAGGCGTCGATCGGCCAGGATCGCCGCTACAGACACAGGCGGATCATCCCGGGACCGATCGAAAAACGGCCAGCCGGCCAGCATCGTCAGCGCCATGACCACGGCAAAGAATACCCAGCCGTAAAACACGTGGTCAAACCCGGCGGCAAACTGGATACCGCGCCAGCCGGCAATCACGATGGTGCCCCAGGCGCGCACGCCATTGGCCAGGATCGGCACGATCAGGGCCATGGCCATGAACGCGGCGCGGCGCGGCCAGCGGCGAAAGCACACCTGGCACACCAGCACGCCATAGGTGACCATGGCGATCAGGAACTTCACGCCCGAACACGCCTCGGCCACTTTGAAATAGCCTGCCGGCGTGGTGATGAACACGCCATCGAGCACGGCAGGAATGCCCACGAGATGCAGCAGCGCCATCACGATCCGCGCCGTCACGATCTGCAGCAGCGGGATCAGTTCATCACCGAATGGCACCAGGAACAGCATGTAGGCCAGCGGGAACAGCAGCGCCGCACCCATGCGCGGGCCCATGATCGCCAGGAAGCTCGCTTGCAGCATCAAAACGCAGGCGGTCTGCGTCACCAGCGAAAACCCGGCAAAATCGCCCAGCATCCACAGAAACGCCGCCCCGGCAAACAGCACCAGCCCCGGCCACCAGCCCTGCGGCGCGATCTGCCGCAGCGCCGGCCAGCGCATTGACACCAACCAAGCCAGGATCGCCGGCACCAGCAGGATGTGGTTATAGGTCGAACTGTCCCACCACTGCCCCACCATCGCGGCCCAATCGGCCCGGAACAGCCCGATCAGGCCCAGCCAGCACAGGCCCAGCATGGCCCATGGCAGCGCCCCCCCTCCACCACTGGCTATGCCGGCGGTCCCCCTCCCCCGCTGAGCGAGGGAGGATAAGTGGTTCTCACCACCTGTTGTGAGGTGGCGGGCCGCAGGCCCGACGGAGAGGTTTTCAAGCCGCACGGCGGCCAAACCGGCGATCAAGGCCAACCAGGCCGGGCAATGGGGCCAACACCCTGTCCCACCCGCACTGCGCGATGACGAACGCACGGGCGGCACGGCCCAGGGCATCGGCGCGGATCGTATCGGTGAGCAGTCCCACGGCGCGGGCGGCCAGTTCTTCCGGGTCGGCGGGGGAAATGGCAAAGTCACGCCCATCCACCGCGGCAATGCCGGTGGCGGCCTGCGGGGTCAGCAGCACGGGGCGCGCCATGGCCATGGCTTCCAGCACCTTGTTCTGCACCCCGCGCGCCAGGGTCAGCGGCACCACGACCAGATCGGCCCCGGCAAGCCAGGGGCGCACATCGGGCACCGCGCCAGTCACCCGCGTACCATTCACGCCATCGAGCGCCAGCACGGGCGCGGTCGGCGCGCGGCCCACCACATTGAACTGCGCGCCGGGAAAGCGCCCCTTGATCAGCGGCATGACCTGCCGCGCAAACGTGACCACCGCCTCCACATTGGGGGAATAGTCCATCTGCCCGGTAAACACGATCTGCGGCCCGCCCATGACCAGCTCGGGCGCCATGGGCATGCCGGCCGGATCGAACAGCGCGGTATCGATGCCGTTGCCCAGCGCCCGCACGTCGGGCATCGGCCCGCGGCCCAGGCGGCTGCGCAACAGCTCTGCTTCCGCCTCGCTCACCAGCAGGCTCGTGGTGGCGCGCCGCGCAATCCGCGCCTCATAGCGGCGCAGCAGCCAGGCCTCGCGCAGATAGACCGGCGCGCCCAGCCCCGGGCGCCGGGCATATTGGCCGAACTTGGCCGAATCCACGTCGACAAAGTCCATGACCACGCGGCCCTGGAACGAGGCAGGCACATATTGCGCCATCTGCCCGGAAAACACGAAGATCGTGGTGATCGGCCGGGTTGCCAGCACCTGCTTCACATAGCGGGCGAGCCGGGTGGACGCGAATGCCGCCAGGCTGATCGGCCGGCCGGACAGCACGGCCGAAAGCCCGGCGCCGACCAGCGATCCGCGCCGCCGCACCAGGCAATGGCTCGCCGCCACGGCCGCCAGTTCCGCTTCGTGCGCCATATCCTGGGCATTGTCGGCCAGGCACGCCACGTGCACCGGCGCCAGCGCGGCCAGGGCCTTGAGGATATGGTGCGAGCGGATCTTGTCGCCCCGGTCGGGCGGGAACGGAATGCGATGCGCAAGGAACAGGATTTCGCCCATGCCCGTCAGGCCAGCCCGCGCGCGATCAGCGGCCCGATCAGGTTGGCCACGGGCAGCGGCAGCTTCTGCCACAAGCGGATCTTGGCCTGATAGCGCGGGCTCAGCGGGTTGACGTCGCGCGGGGCCTGCCCATCGGCGGTCCACTGCGCATAGGACAGCGGCTGGGGCGTGAAGCCCCAGTTGCGCTTGAAGTGATAGGCGCCCGAATCCACCTTGGACCGGCCGAAATCGAAGTGCGTCATGCCGCGCCGGCGCGCGTGGTTCATCAGCGCGTGATACATCACGTCGTTGGCGCGCAGCGCCCGCGCGGCAAACACCCCGCCGCCCCAATAGGGCATGACCGCGCCGCGGTGATAGAGGCTGAGCACGCTCGCCACCGGCTGCCCTTCGTGCAGCACCGTCAGGATATCGGCATCATCGCCAAAGGCATCGAGCACGCTGGCAAACAGCCGGCGCGGGAACACCGGCGTGCCCAGGTTGCGCACCGATTGCGCATAGACGCGATAGTGCCAGGCGCGATCCTGCGCGCTGTTTCCGGTGCGGATTTCCAGCGGCTGGGCCAGGCCCTTGCGCAGCTCGGCGCGCTGCTTGCGCGGCACGGCCTGCAATTGCGCGGCATCATCGGCCGCCAAGGGCATGACGAAGCCGGCGTGGCTGTCGTGCTTCACGTGCCAATCCGGCTCTTGTGGCAAGACCCCGCCGCGCAGTTCGATCGTCGGGCTGTTGAGCTGGCGCGCCAGATCCTGCGCGGCGCCGATCAGCGCGGGCGCGGCGGCCTCGTCGCCCACCACTCCGCCGCCCACGGCAAAACCGGTCGAAACCAGCGCCCGCCCAAACAGGAAGGACGAGACCGCATGCAGCGGCAGCGCCGCCACGATGACCCCGGCCTGCTCGGCCAGCAGCAGGCGGCTGGCATGGCCGCTGCCGCGCGCAACACCGTCAAGCCAGCGCGGATCGTGGAAAACCGTGGCCTGGTCCTGCCCCTCCAGAAAGCGGGCATAGGCGCCCAGATCGGCCGCCTGCGCCTCGCGCACCTGCGGCGCTGCCAGGCGGAATGGCGCGTTCATGCCGCTGCCGCTGCCCGCGACGATGCCTCGCGGCGATCGACCCAGGCGCCCTCGGCCCGCGCCACGGCGTCCATCCGGCCCCACGAAAAATCGCGCAGCAGCCGCTCCAGCTTGCCGGCCATGGCCGCAAGGTTGGTGTAATGGCGAAAGCGCGAGCGCCAGGGCGCATCGGGCCGCCGTGGCTGATCGGGATCGATTTCCCACGGGTGGAAATAGAACGCTGCCGGGCGGCCTGCCGCATTGACCTGGCGCACCGCCCACGATGAAACGCCATAGGGCAGCAAGCGGAAAAAGCCGCCACCGCCCGCCGCCATGCGCCGCCCCGCCACTTCGGCAGTGGTTACCGGAATTTCCAGCAGGGTGCTGCCCGCCACCGGGCGAAAGGCAAAGCGCGGCGCCTCGCGCCAACCGTAATGGTCATGCACGATCGGCGCCACGGACGAGGAATAGGCATAGCCGGCCTGCGCCAGCACCGCGTGCGCCCAGGGCGTGCGGGCATCGATCGAAAAGCTCGGCGCGCGATAGCCGGTCACGGCCTGCCCGCTCGCCTGTTCCAGCGCATCGCGGGCGCGTGCCAGATCGGCGGCGAACTGGGCGGCATCCATGGTGAACACGCGCTGGTGGTCCCAGCCGTGGCTGGCCACCTCGTGCCCGGCATCGGCAATGGCGCGCACCAGCGCCGGATGGCGCTGCGCCACCCAACCCAGCGTAAAGAACGTGCCCTTGGCGCCAGCAGCGGCGAACATCGCCAGAATGGCCTGGACGTTGCGCTCCACCCGCGAATCCAGCCCGTCCCAGGCGGCGCGGTCGATCACCTTTTCAAAGGCGCCAACCTGAAACCATTCCTCAACATCGACCGACAGGCCATTGATGACACGCGCAGACATGGCTGGGCTGCTTCCGCTCAGGCCGCGCGCTTGGGGCGGTCGGTCTCGAACCATTCGATCAGCATGGTCAAGACGTGGCGAATGGCCTGCTCCTGCTCGGCCAGGCGATGCTCCAGCACGCCGATGCGCGCGGCAGCATCGCTCAGCGCGGCTTCCAGCGCTTGCGTGCGTGCGGCGCCATCGGCCTGCGCGGCGGCGGCTTCGTCGCCCTGGGCGGCGCGCATTTCGGCCACTTCGATCACCGCCTGCTGCAGTTCGGCAATCTGCTCGTCACGGCTGGCGATGGCCGCCTCGATCGCGGCGAGATCGAATTCGTGGCGCGTGGCGCGGCGGCCCTCGCCCTCATCGTCGGCTTTGGCTTGTCCCTGCCCTTCGCCATGGAAGGTATCGGCCGTCAGCCCCAGCGCCTGCGACGATGCCGCCGCGGGCATTGCCGATGGGGCAGCAGCCGGCGTTGGCGTGCGTTCGGCCGCGACCGCGCTGTCAGACGCCATGTCATCCAGCACGGCGTGCAGCAGCCCCGCCTCGATCCGGCTGGCCTGTTCCAGGGCGCCGGCCAGCAAGACGCGGCTCAGGATCTGGTTCACCCGGCGCGGCACGCCGCCGCTGGCGCGGGCCAGATCGGCAAAGAAGCGTGGCTCGAATGCCGGATTGCCGTTCCACCCCGCGCGCACCAGGCGATGCTCGACATAGGGGCCGACTTCTTCCGGCTCCATCGGCGCCAGGTGGTGCGTGGCGATCACGCGCTGGCGCAATTGCTCCAGCCGGGGCGATTGTTGCAGCAGGGTGCGGAATTCGGGCTGGCCCAGCAGCAGGATCTGCAGCAGCGGATGCGCACCCAACTGGAAGTTCGACAGCATGCGCAGCTCTTCGAGCGCTTCCACGCTCAGGTTCTGCGCCTCGTCCACCACCAGCAGGCAGCGCCGCCCGGCGCGGGCCTCGTCATGCAGGAACGCCTCGATCCGCGCCAGCGCGGCAGCCTTGTCGTGGCCGGCAACATCCAGGCCAAACGCGCGCGCGGCCATGTGCACCAGTTCCTGGCCATCGAGCTTGCTGGTAACGATCTGTGCCGCCGTCAGCTGCGCGCGGTCGATGCTGGCCAAGAGGTGCGCCGCCAGCGTCGATTTGCCGGCGCCCACTTCGCCGGTGATGACGATGAAGCCCTCACCCTGCGCCAGGCCATAGCCCAGGTATGACAGCGCCTTCTTGTGCGTGGCGCTTTCGAAATAGAAATCGGGATCGGGCGTCAGCTGGAACGGACGGGCCGACAGGCGGTAAAAATCATCGTACATCGGCGTTACGCCTCCAGAACCGTCAAAGCGTGTAGCGCAGGCCGATAAGGCCTGTCGCTTCCAATTGGTCCGCAGCCAGATCGCGGCTCACCCCGTCAAGCCCAACCGAAGCCGTTGCGGTAAGACGATCGGCCAGGCGGCGATAGTAGGATGCATAAATGCCATAGGAATTGGTCGTTCCCAACAGCGCGGTGCCACTATCGTACCAGGCATCGTAAACCGCCACGCTGAAGCTGGCATCGCGGCCCAACTGGCCCGAAACCCCGCCGGTGACATACCAGCTCTGGTCCACCGTGCCATTGGCCTGGGCCAGCACCGTGCCCGGCGCGGCGATGAAGCGGCGGCGGACATAGCCCGCGCCCACGCCCAGCCGCAGCCGCCCCATGGCAAAGCCATAAGTCGCGCTCACCCCGCGCTGGCGGAATACCGAGGACGAGACCGACGACAGCGCGCCATTGACGCACGAACCACCCGCCGCCCCGATGCCGCAACCGGTTGCCCCGCCCGCGGCAAAGTCGGTCGGCACCTGGCGCAGGGCGTTCGACAGGCTCGATCCGAACCCGGAAATGCCATCGAACACCGAGATGTTGAGCGAGCTGCGCGTGTTGGGCGCATAAGAGAAGCTGCCGAAGTAGGTCGTGCTGTCATAGCGGCGGCCGATGAAGGCAGAAAGCGAGGTGCGCCGGCTCGGCCGCCACATCACGCCCACGTCCCAGGTCAGCCCGTCGCTGTCATAGGCAATGCGGCGCGGCTGGCTCTTGTCGGTCACATAGCGGCCATCGCTGCCGATCACCGGATTGCCATTGGCGTCGCGCACCGCGTCGCGGGACGAAACGCGAATATGCTCCCAGCCCACGTCGCCCACCAGTTGCACCGTGCGGCTGACCGGCAAGGTTGCCTGCACGCCGGCGCGCTTGTCATCGATGCGTTGATCGAGGTTGGAGATATCCTCGCGGTCCCACCCGGCGCTGGCGACCAGGCCCACCGGCAGCACCGTGCCCGCCTTGGTCCCGGCCGAGACTTGCGCCGATTGCATCAGCGAATGGTTGAACAGGTCGATGCGCGGCTGGCCGGCGGCAGGTTGATAGGCGTTCTTCTGCGTCAGCTTGGTATAGCCGGCCAGATAGTTGGCATTGATCGCCACGTCGCCGGCATGGGTCGTCAGGTTTGGCCCGGCATAGACCGAATAGACCTGGCTGATCGCATCGTTGACCGAAAGCGGATTGAGCGAGGCCGAACCATTGGCCTCCACCCGGGTGCGCGCGGCCAGTGCGCCGGCATCGATGCTCAGCGTGCGCGGGATCAACTGGTGCGAGACGCGCGCCAGGCCCGAAATCGTGTCGGAATCGCCCACCTGTCCTTTTTCGACAAAGCGGCGTTCATAGCGCACCGAGACCTGGCCCTGCGTGCGACGCCCGGCCAGCGTGGCGTCCACCCCGGCAGCCAGCGCGGTATAGGTCACCACGTCGTTGCCCGGCGTGATCTGCGCCAGCAGGTTCTGCGTCACTTCCAGATAGGGGCGGATCGTGGTGCGCACGCCCGAACCGGCACCGCGCGCGCCGCCATGCCCGTCGCTGCTACCACCGGCAGGTGCCGCAGGGCGATCGTCGCTGCCCACCTGATAGGGCAGAACCTGTGCCTGCGCCGCCGTCGCGCCCGCCAGGCAGGAGCCGGCCAGCAGGCCGCCCAGGATAAGGGAACGCGCGCGTTTCATTCCTTGTATCCATAATAGGTGCCAAAGCGGCGCCCGGTGGGCGAAAACCGCGTGCCGTTGAGCAGAAGCTTGATATCCGCGCAGCCCGACAGGATGCCCACCGCATCGCGCAGCGCGGCCTCGCCCGTCACGTCAGCACGCACCACCATCACCGCCTGCCCCACGTGCATGGCCAGTTCCGAGGCTGGCGAGGCGGCCAGCGCCGGGGGGCTATCGAAAATCACGATGCGGCTGGGCGCCTGCGCGGTCAGCCGGTCAAGGATCGCGCGGGTGCGGGCCGACGCCAGGTATTCCGTGTCAGACCCGGTCTGGTTGCCCGCCGGCAGCACGGAAAGACCGGGAATATCGGTGGGAATGATGCATTCCTCCACCATCACCTCGGGATCGGCCAGCGCGTCCATCAGCCCCGGTCCACCCGGCAGGCCGAGCGTCGACAGCACCGAAGGCTTGGCAAAGTCGGCATCGACCAGCAGCACTTCGTTGTCCTTTTCCGCCGCGATCGACAGCGCCAGGTTCACCGCGCAGAACGTCTTGCCCTCGCCCGGATGGGCGGAACACACCAGAATGCGCTCGCCATGGCGGGCGGTACGGCCGGCGCGCGAATCGGCGGCCTGCAACAGCAGCTGCCGCTTGACGATGCGGAACTCTTCCAGCAGCGCGCTGACCGGTCCTTCCGGCTCGATCAGGCACTGCTCGCGCAGCAGGCGGCGATCGATCGGCTGCGGCGCCTTCTTGAAGCGCTGGCGCGAGGGAATACCGTCCAGCGCGGGATTGGCAAAGGGCGCCGGCATGTCGGCTTCGACCGGCGCGGTGTCGCCGCTCGCGTGAACGAACACCTGCGCGCCTTCGGGCGCGACCGGAGCGGCCGGCGCTGGCGCTGCGGCTTCGGGCGCGGGCGCTCTGGGCTGAACCGGCTCGGCCAAGGGCGCGGCAGGCGCTGGCGGTGCCGCCACCCGAGCAGCAGGCGCCGGCGTCGATGGCACGGGCGGCAGGACCGGCGCGCGCAAGTGCTGGCGGAAATCGAACGTCCCGGCCGCCCGCTCGATCAGTGACGGACCGGCCTTGCGTGGCCCGCTTTCGGGCGGCCTATCTTCCGGGGCTTGGGGCGTGTTGCTCTGGTCCGTCATGTCCTGCACCCTCATGCCACCATCCGCCGCTTCATGAATTCCACGGCCAGCAGCACGAACAGTACCAGCACCAGGCCGGCCGTGGCACCACCGAACAGTTTCAGCTGCTTCCATTGCCGGGCGCGCGCCGCGGCAGTCTGGGTCAGCGACACCGAACCCAGCACGATCATGCCCGTAGCCCGCTCCAACTGGGCGGTCGTGGCATAGCTTGAGCGCAGCTGCGCCATGGCAAAGGCCGCGCCACAGCCCGATGCCAGGCCGACGACAAGCACCAGCATCAGCAGCAGCGGCCGATCGGGCGCAGAGGGCCCGCGCGGCGTGCTGGGCGGGTCGATCACGTCGAACTTGACCGAGTTGTGCTCGCTTTCCACCTGGCCGCGCAGGCGCAGCTGCTCGCGATCGCGCAGCAGCTTGTCGTATTGGTCCTTGAGCACGTCATAATCGCGGTTGATCCGCGCCGCTTCGGCAGCGACCGCCGGCTCGCTGTATTGCTGGCCAGTCAGCTGGCCGATTTCCTGCTGCAACGACGCCTTGCGCGATTGCAGCGAGACAAGGCTGGCCTCGCGATCGGCCTTGATCGACTGCAACGAGGCATAGGCCGGGTTGGGCGTGCCGGCGCTGCGCCCCTCGGCCGCGGCCTGGCGTTGCAGGCTGGCGATCTGCGCCTTGGCGGCCAGGACATCGGGATGGCTGTCGGTCAACCCGCGCGCCTTCATCGATGCCAGGTCTGCCTGGGCCTGGGCCAGCGCGCCATGGGCGCCGCCCTGCGCGCCGGGAATCGTGATCGTCGGGGCCGTGCCCGAAAGCTGCCCATTGATCGAAGCCAGCGCGCTCTGCGCTGCAAGAAGATCGGATTCGACCCCGCGCAATTCGGTGCGGGCGCCTTCAAGCTTGGCGGTGACCGAACCCGTGCCGGGCATCAGCGCGGCGTTCTTCGCCTCGAATTCCTGGCGCTTCTGCTCGGCCGCTTCCAGGTCCTTTTGCCGGTCGGCCAGCTGCTGGTCCATGAAGGCCAGACTGTCGGTCATCTCGCCGCGCCCGCCGGCCAGGTTTTCCTCGCGGAAGATGTCGATCATCTTCTGTACCACGTCCTGGGCCAGCTTGGCGTTCTGCGCATCGGTATAGGAACCGCGGCCCGACGTGGCGCTGATCTCGAACAGGTTGTCCTGCTGGCTGACCACCTTGATCTGCGTGGCAAGGCCGGCCACGGCCGATTCCATCTGCTTGTCGTTGGTGACCTTGTCCCCCAGGCGGGTGGCGCGTACCACCTTTTCCAGGTTGACCGTGCTGGTCAGCGTCTGGCGTACCCGCTCGATATCCTGCTTGGCATTGCCGCCAATGCCGATCTGGTCGGACAGGACATCGTCGATCTGGATGAAGATGCGCGCCTTGGATTCATAGGAATTGGGCACCATCGCCACGACCAGCCAGCCCAGCAGGCAGACCAGCCAAGCCACACCCAGCGCCAGCCAGCGGCGGTGCCAGATGCCATAGAGCGCGATGCGCACTTCATCGAGAATGTTGGTCATGCCGCCGCGCGCTCCTGGTGGCGTGGCGCCGGCCTGATGTGGTGCCCCCGCGCCATCGTCAGAACGTGCTTTCGGGGATGATGATCACGTCACCGGGCATCAGCATGACATTGGCCTTGGTATCGCCCTTGCGCAACAGATCGCCGATGCGCACGGCGTATTCGGTCTGCTTGCCGGTGGTCTTGTCGAACCGCACCAGCCGCGCGCGGTTGCCGGCGGCATATTCGGACAGGCCGCCCACCGCGATCATCGCGTCAAGCAGCGTCATGTTGGCACGATAGGGAATCGAGGCCGGCTTTTCGGTGGCGCCCACGATGCGCACCTGCTGGCTGAACGTGCCGGCAAACTTGTTGACGATCACCGACACGATCGGTTCTTGAATATACTGCGACAGCTGCAGCTTGATGTCTTCGGCCAGCATCGAGGGCGTCTTGCCCACCGCGGGCATGTCGGTGATCAGCGGCGTGGTGATGCGCCCGTCGGGCCGCACCTGCACCGAGGCGCCCAGCTCAGGATTGCGCCACACGAAGATGGTCAGTTCATCCAGCGGGCCGATCACGTATTCCTCGCCTGGCCCTTCCTGCAGCGCCACGAACGAGGCAGGCGGCAATTGCGGGCCATGGGCGCCGCCGGCGCAGCCGGTCAGCAGCAGCGACAGGCACGCCGTTCCCAGGCCCAGACGGGCAAGACGCCCACGCGCGCGCCCGCGCTGGCCAACAGGCCGGGCGGCGTTCTGGGCTGGGCCGGAGTGGAACGGCATCGCAATCGATTCCTTTGTCTGGCTCTTGCGCCGGCCCACGTAGTGTCCCCTATCGGGACCATCGAGACCTGCGACCTTCATCATCGGCTATCGACAAAAAGGGTGAAGATACGGTTATCCTTGTTGTGATCCGGCTGTGCCGACAAGGCACTTGGCGGCCTGGTCCCAATTCGGGACGGGTGCCCGGGCAAAGATTAACCCGCCCTGTGTGCGAGGCTTTCTACAGGGCTTTCCGCCAAGATCTCCGTAGCTGGGCCATGGCCCAGAAACGCCGCCGGGCTGGCCGTGGCGCCATAGGCGCCGGCACAGAACACTGCCACCACATCGCCTTCTGCCGCCATGGGCAGGGCAGCACGGTCTGCCAGCCGATCGAGCGGAGTGCACAGGCACCCCACCACGCTCGCCACCTCGTCGGCCGGGGCATCCATGCGCGTGGCCAGCGCCAGCGGATAGTTGCGCCGCACCACGGTGCCGAAATTGCCGCTCGCGGCCAGCTGGTGGTGCAGCCCGCCATCGGTAACGAGGAACACCTCGCCCCGGCTTTCCTTGCGCTCGACCACGCTGGCGAGATAGACGCCGGCTTCTCCCACCAGATAGCGGCCCAGTTCCACCGCCAGGCGCGTGTCGCACAGTTGCGGTTGGCGGCGGGCGAGTTCCTCGCCCAACGCCGCACCCACGGCGGGCAGATCGAGTGGCCGGTCTCCGGGAAAATAAGGGATGCCAAAGCCGCCGCCCAGGTTGAGCGCGGGCAGCGGCACGCCAGCCTCTTGTGCCAGGCGCAGCGCCAGGTCGAGCGTGGCGGCCTGCGTGGCGATTACCGCCTCGGCATCGAGGGCCTGGCTGCCGGCAAAGATGTGAAAGCCGCGCCACTCTGCCCCGGCGGCAACGATGCGGCGGGCCAATGGCGGCACATTTTCCGCGTCCACGCCAAAGGGCCGCGCGCCGCCGCCCATCTTCATGCCCGACCCGCGCAAGTCGAAATCGGGATTGACGCGAATCGCCAGGCGAGGCCGCTGGTTGGCCGCCGCGCCCAGCGCCAGGGCACGCTCCACCTCGCGCGCGGATTCGCAATGCAGCGTGACACCGGCGGCAATTGCCGCGGCGATCTCTGCATCGCGCTTGCCCGGCCCGGCAAACCCGGCACGCGCCGCATCGATGCCTTGGGCCGCCAGCAGCGCGAGTTCCCCGGCAGAGGCGATGTCAAACCCATCGACCAGCCCGGCCAGCAGCGCCAGCAGAGGGCCAAACGGATTGGCCTTGACTGCATAGTGCAGCCGCACCGCCCGCGGCAGCGCGGCGCGCAAGTGTGCCACGCGCGCGCGCACCACGCCCGCATCATAGACGAACAGCGGCGTGCCGTGCTCCTGCGCCCAGGCGCGCGCCGGGCGCCCGGCAATCATCAGGTCTGCCCCCTGGGTGGGGAAATGCGGGGGAATGGGGCCAAGCGGTTTCATCTGCCCGGGCCTTATGCCCTGCCGGTCAAGGCGCGGTAAAGATCGGCGTGCAGGCCGGCGCGATCGTGCTTGCCATTGGCCGAAAGCGGCAGCGCAGCACGCCAGTGCACCACGCGCGGCAGCATGAAGGCCGGCACATCCCGGGCCATGGCAGCGCGCAGCGCACCATCGTCTTCCCCCATGCCCGGCGCGGCTCGGCACACCAGGTGGATCGCCTGGCCCAGCGCCGCATCGGGCAGGCCCAGTGCCACCACCTCGGCCACCAGCCCGGTGGCAAGCGCGGCTTCCTCCACCTCTTGCGGGCTGACACGGTGCCCCGAGGTCTTGATCATGGCATCGCGCCGGCCCACGAAATGGAGCAGGCCCTGCGCATCGCGCCGCACCCTGTCGCCAGACCACACGGCAATGCCGCCCAGCTGCGAAAAAGCCGGCGCCGGGCGAAAGCGTTCGGCCGTGCGCGCATCGTCCTGCCAATAGCCTTGCGCCACCAGGGGCCCAGCGTGCACCAGTTCGCCCTCCTCCCCCTCGGCCGCCGCCGTGCCGGCATCGCTGACCACCATGACCTCGGCAAACGGGATCGCGGTGCCGATCGCGGTGGGGTGCGCATCGATCAGCGCGGGATCGAGGTAGGTAGAGCGGAACGCCTCGGTCAGGCCATACATGGCAAACAGGCGGGCGGCCGGAAACAGCGCGCGCAAGCGCCGCACCAGATCGGGGGTGAGTGCCCCGCCGCTGTTGGTCAGCCGGCGCAGGGATTGCGCGGCTTCGGCGGGCCATGCACATTCGATCAGTTGCAGCCACAGCGGCGGCACCCCGGCCAGCGTGGTGATGCCATGGCGCGCCACCGCGCGCACCACGTCGCGCGGCATCAGGTAATCGAGTGGCACGGCGCAGGCCCCCGCCGCCCAGGCAGACAGCAACTGGTTCTGGCCATAGTCGAACGCCAGCGGCAGGACCGCCAGCACGCGATCGTCAGGCTCTAGCCCCAGGTAATGCGCCACGCTGATCGCGCCGAGCCACAGGTTGGCCTGGCTCAGCATGACGCCCTTGGGCTTGCCGGTGGAACCGCTGGTATAGAGGATCGCTGCCAGGCTGTGCGGCAAGGCAGCCGAAGGCGGCAGGACGCGTTGCGCGTCGAGCGCGGCCAGCACCGCTGCCTCGTCATGCACGGCCGCCGCTGCGGCATCGCCGGGCAGCAGGGTTTCCAGCCGGCCGGCATTGCCCACCAGCAGCGCCGCGCCGCTGTCTGCCAGGATGTGCGCGGCCTGCGCCCGGCGCAGCACCGGATTGACCGGCACGTGGACCAACCCCGCCCGCACCGCGGCCAGCGGCATGATGCAGGCGATCAGCCCCTTGCCCAGCCAGGTGGCCACCCGCGCGCCGGGCGCTGCCCCCGGCTGCGCCGCCAGCCAGGCGGCCAATTGCCCTACACGGCGATTTAACCCCTCGTGGCTAAGCACCTCGTCCCTGAGCACCAGCGCCGGCGCATCACCCTTGCCGCGCAGGGCAAGATGGTCCAGCGGGTGAACGGCAGGGTCGGGCAAAGGCGTCACGGCACTCCTGACGGAACAAGGAAAGGAAACCAGGCAAAGCGTGGCCTGCCGGGTCTATCATGCCGAACTTGCCCAAGTGCAAGACCATCCGCGCCTGGCGGCGCTGATGGCGCGCGGGGCTGCGGCCGGCCCGTTCGACCGCGCAGACTGGCTTGGCCTGATCGCAGCCCGGGCGCCGGGGCAGACTTTCCTGGCCGTGGCCGAAGAGCTGCCCGCCACAGGCACAGACCACGGCGCGCTGCTGGCGTTGCCCCTGGTGGCAACGCCTGGCGGCCTTGCCGCATGCGCCAACTGGTACAGTTTCTGGGCACGGCCGATCACCACCGCGCCCGATCGCGCCGAAGTGCTGCTGGCCGCCATCGCCCGCGATCTGGCGCCCCACGGCGCGATCGATTTCGGCCCGCTGCCCGCGCCAGAGGCCGGCTGGATGGCCCGGGCGTTTCGCGCTGCCGGCTGGATCGCGACGGTCGAGCCGGCCCACGTCAACCGCCACCTCGTGCTCGGCAGGCAGGATTTTGCGCAGTGGTGGGCCAGCCGCCCCGGCGCCCTGCGCGCCACGGTGCGGCGCAAGGGCGCGCGCGGCGTGGTGGAGTGCCGCGTCGCCACCCGCTTTGATCCGGCCGACTGGGCCGCCTATGAAGCGGTCTATGCCGCCAGCTGGAAACCAGCGGAAGGCGATCCCGCACTGTTGCGCGCCTTTGCCCAGGCCGAAAGCGCCGCCGGCGCGCTGCGGCTTGGCCTGGCAACGATCGACGGGCAGCCGGTGGCCGCGCAGTTGTGGAGCGTGGAGCACGGCACCGCATTCATCCACAAGCTCGCCCACCGCGATGATGCGCGCGCCGCCTCGCCCGGAACGCTGCTGTCGGCGGCGCTGTTTGCCCATGTGATCGATCAGGACCGGGTTGCCGCGGTCGATTTCGGCACCGGCGATGATCCCTACAAGGCAGACTGGATGGACCACACCCGCACCCGCTGGCGGCTGCGCGCGCACCATCCCGCTGCGTGGCGCCACTGGCCGGCGCTGGCGCGTGGGCTGGCCCGGCGCCTGGCGGGGCGCACCCTGCTTGCCCCACCGCCGGGCGATGGGTAAGGCGCCAGGCATGACCGACACGCTCCCCGCTTCGCTCGACGCCGATCTGCGCGCGCTTCTCGCCGATGTGCTGGGGCTGGCCCCGGCGCGGGTGGCCGCGTTCACGGCGCAGACGCCGCTGTTCGGCGCGCTGCCGGAACTCGATTCGATGGCGGTGGCGGGGCTCTTCACCGCGCTGGAAGACAGCTTCGGCTTCATCCTCGAAGAGGATGAGATCGACGGCGACCTGCTCGAAACCTATGGCGCGCTGCTGGCGTTCGTCGCGCGCAAGCAGGGCCGTGGCTGAACCGCTCGGCCCGCTGCGCTGGCCCTGCCCCGGATCGGGCGCAGACGGCGAATGGGCCCTGGCCAGCGATCCCGCTGCGCCCCAGGCGCGGCTGCTGATCGTGCCGCCGCTGTTTGATGAAATGAACCGCACGCGCGCGATGCTGGCCACGCTGCTGCGCGATCTCGGCGCGGCAGGCATGGCCGCGATGCTGCCCGATCTGCCCGGCTGCGGGGAAAGTATGCAGGATTTTTCCGCGCAAAGCCTCAATGCCTGGCGCGCGGCGATGGCCGCCGCGGCGCGTCATTTCGCCGCCAGCCATGTTCTGGCGCTGCGCGGCGGCGCGCTGGTTGCGCCGCCTGCCCTGCCCGGCTGGGCGCTGGCGCCGCTCGATGGCGATGCCGTGTTGCGCCCGCTGCTGCGCGCCGCCGTGCTCGCCGCGCGGGCACAGGGGAAGGACACCACGGCCACTGCGCTGCTCGAAGATGGCCGTGCGCACGGCATCGTGCTGGGCGGCTACCGCTGCGGCGCGGCGCTGATCGCCGGGCTTCAGGGCGCGCGCAGCCAGGGCGAAGGACAGCAAGTGCTGGCCGTTGGCGATCTGGGCGTGGCTGGTGCGCCGCCCTGGCTGCGCCAGGAGCCTGCCCCTGCCCCGGCCCTCGCCGCCGCGCTCGCCGCGCGCATCGTGGCAGACCTGCGGGCATGAACCGGCGCGTCATCCCGTTTTCCTGCCAGGGGGCGCAACTGCTGGGCACGCTGGACATGGGCCTGGCGAGCGGGGCCACCGGCCTCTTGCTGGTATCGGGCGGGAACGAAATTCGCAGCGGCGCCTGGGGCGGCCAGGCCTGGCTCGGCGCCGCGCTCGCCCGGGAAGGCGTGCCGGTGTTCCGCTTTGATCGGCGCGGAGTGGGCGATAGCGAGGGGCAAAACCAGGGTTTTCGCGCCAGTGGCCCCGATATCGCCGCCGCGCTCGCCGCCTTTCGCGCCGCCGCGCCGCATGTGAAGCGCGTGGTTGCCCTGGGCAATTGCGACGCGGCCAGCGCGCTGATGCTCCACGCCGCCACGTTGCCCGGGCTCGACGGGCTGATCCTGGCCAATCCCTGGACGGTCGATGCGGAAAATGAAACGGCGCCGGTCCATTCCGCTGCCGCGCTGCGCCGCCACTACCTGCGCCGCCTCGCCGATCCGCGCCAATGGTGGCGGTTGCTGGCGGGCAAGGTTGCGCTGAACAAGCTGATGGGCGGGCTGCGCACGGCGGCCGGCCCACAAGCGGCCTCGTCCCTGGCGGCAGACATGCGCGCCGGGCTGGCCGGCTATGGCGGCAAGGTCACCATCCTGCTGGCGCAGGGTGACCGCACGGCGCAACTGTTTGCCGGCCACTGGGGCGCCGATCCGCGCGTGATCGGCCACCCCGGTGCGAGCCATTCCTTTGCCGATGCGCCGGAATGGCTGCTGCACCAGGTGCTTGCCGCGCTGGCCTAGGGGCGCCTCACGCCTGGGTCAGTTGCCCGGTGGCAAAGTCCAGCTCTGCCACAAAGCGTTCCGCATCGAGCGCGGCCATGCAGCCGGTGCCGGCTGCGGTCACGGCCTGGCGATAGGTGTGGTCCATCACGTCGCCACAGGCGAACACGCCGGGGATGGCGGTCTTGGGCGTGCCAGGCTCGACCACGATATAGCCGCTTTCGTCGAGCGCGAGCTTGCCGGCAAACAGGCTGGTCGCCGGCGCATGGCCGATGGCGACAAACGCGCCGTCGGTTTCCACGCGGCTGCCTTCGCCGGTCACGGTATCGACCAGTTCCACCGCCTTGAGGCCACCGGCCATGGGATCGCCGGTAAACGCAGCCACGGCCTTGTTCCACAAGACGCTGATCTTGGGGTGGGCATGCAGGCGCTGCTGCAGGATGCGTTCGGCGCGTAACGTATCACGGCGGTGGATCAGCGTGACATGCTCGGCATGGTTGGTGAGGTAGAGTGCCTCTTCCACCGCAGTGTTGCCGCCGCCGATCACTACCACCTTCTTGCCGCGGTAGAAGAACCCGTCACAGGTGGCGCAAGCCGAAACGCCCTTGCCCGACAGCAGTTGTTCGCCCGGCACGCCCAGCCACTTGGCCTGGGCGCCGGTGGCGATCACCAGCGTATCGGCTTCATAGACATCGCCGCTGTCGCCTACGGCGCGGAACGGAGGGCCGGCCAGATCGATATCGGTGATGGTGTCCCACATCATCCGCGTGCCGACATGCTGGGCCTGCGCTTCCATTTCCTGCATCAGCCAGGGGCCCTGGATCACGTCGCGGAAGCCGGGATAGTTTTCGACATCGGTGGTGATGGTCAGCTGCCCGCCGGGCTGCAGCCCCTGCACCACGATCGGCTCCATCCCGGCGCGCGCGCCATAGATCGCGGCCGTCAGGCCTGCCGGGCCGGAACCGATGATAAGCATGCGGGTCTTGTGCGTCGTCGCCATGGAAACTCCTTCCGATGGCGCGCGAGATAGGGGCTGGCCGGGCAAAACACCAGCCCAAGCAAAACTTGCCTGCGGTTAACCTGCGGCGCGGATATGGCCTGGCTCAGGCACCCTGGCGCTGCGTCACGCCTTCCAGGGCGCGGCTGACGACAACCGCCGCCGGGGTCGGCTTGGGCACCAGCACGCCGCCCAGCTTGCGCACGGCTTCGTCCATGCGGTCAAGGTCACCGGTGTGCAGCACATAAGGCACGCCGCGCTCGGCCAGCGCCTTGGCCACCGGGGCGCAGGTCTGGCCATGGGCGAGCGAGACATCGAGAATGGCCGCGACAATCGGTTCGCGCTCGGCGATCGCCAGCGCTTCGGCCAGTTCAAGCGCGGTCAGCGGAACGCAACCCGCGTCCTCCACCGCAAATTCCAGATCGAGCAGAATGAGGGGCTCGTCATCGAGCACCAGCACGCGACAAGCATCACCTGGGCAACACGACTGGCCCATCAGACGGCGTCCTCGCGCAGGGGAACGCGCAGCCTTGCCCTCAATCCATCGGGATGCCAGTCACGCATGATGTTGCCCCTTGCCATGTGCAGCATGCGGTCGACGATCCCCACGGTGGGCGCCTCCGCGTTGTTTTCGGGCGGGTTTACCACCGGCCCGCCTTGTTCGATCCAGTCGATCACGATCGTGGGTGCATCGCTGGACCCGTTCTTCTGCCAGGCAACCGTAACCTGCCCTTCGTCACCGCTGAGCGCCCCGTGCTTGGCGGCATTGACTGCCAGTTCGTGCAGCGACAGGCCCAGCACCGAGACCGCCGAGAAATCGCTGCGCAACCCGTTGCCCTGGAAATGAATGCGCTTGCCCTCGGGATTATAGGGCGACAGCACGGAACGGATCGCCTGGCCCACTTCGATCGACCCGCTCGATGCTTCGTCCAGCGTGGTTTCATAGGCACGGCCCAGGGCCTGGATGCGATCGTTGATCTCGCGCGCCTCAACCTCGATCCCGCGGCTGCGCCCGGTGAAGTTGACGATACCGCCGATCACCGCGAACATGTTCTTCATGCGGTGGGACAATTCGCGCGCAAGCTCGCGGGCGTGGCGTTCGTCGGCACGTGCCGCGCGCACATCCGACACATCCCACTGGCTGCCGAAATAATAGATCAGGCGCCCTTGCGCGTCATAGATCGGGCCGAGGTGCAGCGCGTTCCAGAACGCCGAGCCATCCTTGCGGTAGTTGAGCAGTTCGACCACCACCACGTCTTCGTTGGCGAGTGCCTGGCGGATGCGGCCGACCGCCGCCGGATCGGTGCCCGGCCCCTGCAGGAAGCGGCAGTTGCGGCCGATGATTTCCTGCTCGTCGTAGCCGGTCAGCCAGCGGAATGCACGGTTGACGAAGACGATCGGGGCATCGGGTGCATGGGGGTCGCACAGGCATACGGCCATGCGCGTCTGTGCCATGGCCTGTTCGAACAGGACACCAGAAGCACCGATGAAGGCATCGTCGGGATGATTGGCAAGAAAGCGGTCGGCGCTGTCGTCATAGGCGCCGCCAGCCTGGCTGGCGCGGTGCGAACCGGCGGCTTGTCCCGCCCCGCCAGCACCATAAAACGCCTCGCGCTCACCGCTCGCGGCGTCACCCGCCTTCTTGGCTTCGTTCGGGCGCTTTGGCGCCTGATCTGCCCTATCACTCGACAAACGTTTGTTCCTGATGTTCTCTCGACCCGTGGCAGATGGCCACTCAATGGCGGCAAAATGCGTCGGGGGCCCCGGCGGTTCCCTGCGACAGCGAAAAATTTTATATCATAACGGTTCGCCGGCAAAACCGTGCGACAGATAGCGCAGCGCACAGCCGGCCAACACCGCGGTTCCCATCGGCAGGGCCGCTTCGTCCACCACCATGCGGGTGGAATGAATGCCGCAGGCGTGCCGCCAATCCGCCCCTTCGTGCGCCACGCCAAGGAAGAACATGGCGCCGGGCACCTTTTCCAGCACATAGGAAAAGTCTTCGGCTGCCATGATCGCATGGTCCAGCCGCACGAATGCATCGGGCCCGGCCAAATCGCGGGTCACCGCCTCGCCCAGGGCGACCGCGCGGGCATCGCACATCGTCACCGGAAAACCCTCGTGCAGCGTCACCTGCGCCGTCAGGCCATGAGCCGCCGCGACGTGGGTGGCGCAGGTCTCCAACGCGCTGCGCAGACGCGTGCGGTTGCCCGGTGACAGGGTGCGCAAGGTGCCGATCATGCGCGCGCGATCGGCGATCACGTTGTGTGCGCTGCCCGCCTCGATCCGCGCCACGGTGGCCACCACCGGATCGGCCACCGAGAACCGCCGCGTGACCATCGCCTGGATCGCGCTCACGATCTCGCACGCCACCGGCACGGGATCGAGCGCATCGTGCGGCATCGAGGCATGGCCGCCGCGCCCCTCGACCACGATCTCGAACTGGTCGGCCGAGGCCATCAGCGCGCCCGCCCGCCCCGCCACCAGGCCATGCCGGCTGTTGGGCATGATGTGCAGGGCGAAGGCCGCATCGGGCAGCGGATCGCCCAGCAGCCCATCGGCGATCATGAAGCGCGCGCCATGGTGCCCTTCTTCGCCGGGCTGGAACATGAAGCGCACGTCTCCCGCCAGGTCTTGCGCCCGCGCGGCCAGCAATTCAGCCGCGCCGGCCAGCATGGCGACATGGGTATCATGGCCACAGGCATGCATCGCGCCGGGGATGGTCGAGGCAAAATCGAGCCCGGTTTCCTCGTGCATGGGCAAGGCATCGGTATCGCCACGCAGCAGCACGCAGGGGCGATCGGCACCAGCCGGCACCGCCCCGCCACGCAAAGTGGCGACCAGCCCCGTCGTCGATGGTCCCTGCGCCCATTCGAGGGGCAGATGCGCCAGGGCGGCGCGGATCTTGTCACGCGTGGCGGGGTTGTGCAGGCCCAGTTCCGGCTCGGCATGGATCGCGCGGCGCAAGGACACGATCTTGGGCGCGAGCGCCTGTGCCGCCGCGCGCACATCGCCGATCCCGCTGCTGCCGTCTGCCATCCGATGCTCTCCATGCCACTTGCGCGCCGCGCGGTGATGCACCGTGCCTCTTGCCCACGCCTCATGCCCTTTAGGACGGGCTGGACAGGCGTGTCGAGCCGGCGGTTGCGCTGGGCTGCACCATAGGGCATGGCTGGAAGGAATGACGTCTGCGCCGCGCCCCCCGCTGTGGTCCATCCGCGGCCTGCAATCCTGCAGTCCCGCCACCCGCTACGCGGTGGGCGTGGTGCTGTTCGTGCTCGCACTGTCGCTGCGCTGGGTGGCCGATGACCTGTTTCCGCCAGGCTTTCCGTTCCTGACGTTCTTTCCTGCAGTCATCATCGCCACGTTCATCGCCGGGCGTGGCCCGGGCATCGCTTGCGCGATATTGAGCGGCCTTGCGGCGTGGTACTTTTTCGTGCCGCCGGAAAACAGTTTTGCCGTTACACCGCAAGTTGCCACAGCCATGCTGTTCTACTCCGGCGTGGTTGCCGTTGACATCGTGCTGATCGATGGCCTTACGCGGCGCCAGCGGCAGTTGGAGGAAAGCCAGGCGCGCCTCGCCGACATGGCAGCAAACCAGGCCTTGTTGTTCAAGGAACTGCAGCACCGCGTGGCCAACAATCTGGCCTCGGTCGCCTCGATGCTGCGGCTGCAACGGCGCCAGATTGAACGCAACCCGGCGCTCGCCCTGCCGCTGATCGATCGCGCAGACCAGCGCATCGAGATGATGGGCCGGGTCCATCGCCAGCTCTATGATCCGGCCGCCCAGGCCAAGCCGGTCAGCGAAATCATGGCCTCGGCGGTCAACCTCGCGCGCGAAATGGCCGATGCCGGCGCGGTGGAGGTAGACGTGGTCGCCGACGACGTGCAGTTGGAAGTGGGCCGCCTGCTGCCTCTGGTGCTGCTGCTGACCGAACTGCTTGCCAACAGCTTCAAGCATGCGTTTGCCCCTGGTGAGCCCGGGCGCATCGATGTGCGCCTGGAACGGGTCGACGATGCCCGGTTGTGCCTGACCGTGGCGGACAATGGCCGCGGCATGCCGGCCGCCCATCCGGCCGATCCTGTCCCGGGCGGGGTGCGCACGCGCCGTGGGCTGGGCACGGCGATCATTGCCGGGCTGGTGGCGCAGCTGGGCGGCAGCCACCGCGTGCGCAGCGGCACGGACGGGGCCGCCCATCCCGGCGTCACCACCGTCGTGCTGTTCCCCGAAACGCTGGGCCGCCAAGGCTGACCAGGCAGGCTGATCACCGCCTTGGCGGAAAGGCCTACGCTGCTTAGCGCGCGGCGATCGGCCCCGGCTCGTTGGCGACGATCGCCAGCGTGCCTTGCCAGGCGGCCACGTTCTGCGCCAGCATGGCCGGATCGATCTTGTCCAGCGTGTCATCAGGCGTGTGGTGCAGGTCGAAATAGTGGGTGCCGTCCTGGTTCAGGTCCACCACCGGCAGCTTTTGCGCCGCAATGATCGCGCCGACATCTTCGCCGCCATTGGCCGTGCCATCGCCGGGCACCACGCCCAGCGGATTGAGCGCGGCAACCAGGCGCGCCTTCACCGCATCGGCTGACGGGGCGAAGTTGGTGATCACGCGCCACACCCGGTCCGCGCCGAAATCGCTTTCCATCGCCAGGGCATGCGGCTCCTTGCCATGCTTTCGCGCATAGGCTTCACCGCCAAAGCCGCCCACTTCCTCGCTGCCGGCAAACAGCACGCGGATCGTGCGCAGCGGCTTGCCGCCATCGGGCCCACTGGTCTGCGCGCCCAGCGCCGCGCCCGCCACGATGGCGCAGCCGGCGCCATCGTCGATCGCCCCCGTGCCGAGATCCCAGCTATCGAGGTGGCACGCCACCAGCACTGGCGGCAGCGACGGATCGCGGCCAGGCAATTCGCCCACTACATTGCCCGAGGGCGCATTGTCGATGATCTGGCCGGTCAGCGTCAGGTGCAGCTTGAGCGGCTGGCCGGTGGCGGCAAGCCGGGCGATCTGGTCGGCATCGGGATTGGATACAGCGCCGGCGGGAATGGGCTTCACCCCCTGGGCCCAGCTGATCACCCCGGTATGCGGGTTGCGGTGCTTGTCGGTGCCGACAGAGCGGATCACCACCGCCAGCGCGCCCTTGGCCACGGCCACGCCCGGCCCCTTGCGCCGCACGTTGCCATAGGGGCCATAGCCGCTGCCATCCTGGGTTGGCGCCATGGCGTGGTCGATAAAGGCGATCTTGCCGGCCAGCGAACCATCGGGCGCCGCCTCCAGCGCGGCAAGCGAGGGGAAATAGACCAGCGGCGCGGTGATGCCCGCCTCGGGCGTGGCGCCGGAATAGCCCAGCGCGGTGATCGCCAGCGGCTGCGCGGCAAAGCCGACGAGTTCGGCCTTGTCGATCCCGCGGCGATAGGCGCGCATGGCAAACGGCTCGATTGCCACGTTCTGGAAGCCCAGCTGCTTGAGCCGCGCGGCAGCCCATTCGCGGGCGCGCGCCTCGGCCGGGCTGCCAGCCGGGCGCGGGCCAACCTGCGTGGTCAGGTCGCGCACCAGATCCCAGGCCACATCGGGCGCAGGCGCCGCGGCATGTGCCAGGGTCGGCACCATGGCGGGCGCAAGCGAGAGAACGGCGGCAGCGGCAGAAAGGCGGGCGGTCAACGAGCGCATCGGCAAATCCCGAAAGGAGTTGGGGGTGCGCCACATTTGCGCGCCCCCCTGCGAAGTCAACCGCCAGCCTGTTCAAAACACGCGATTCATGCCGCCGCCAGCGCCTGTTCCAGATCGGCCAGGATATCGTCGATGTGCTCGATGCCGATCGACAGGCGCACATAGCCGGGGCTCACCCCCGCCGCGGCCTGCTCTTCGGCAGAAAGCTGGGAATGGGTGGTAGACGCCGGATGGATCGCCAGGCTGCGCGCATCGCCAATATTGGCAACGTGGTAGAACAGCTTGAGTGCATCGATGAAGGCCCGCCCGGCATCGGCACCACCGGCCAGTTCGAAGCCGACCAGCCCCCCTGCCCCGCGCGGTAGATAGGTGGCGGCCAGATCTGCCGCGCGGCCCTGGGCCAGCGAGGGATGGATCACGCGCGTGACCTTGTCATGGCCGGAAAGCCATTGCGCCACCGCTGCCGCGTTCTGGCTGTGCCGCTCGATCCGCAGCGGCAGCGTTTCGATCCCCTGGATCAGCTGGAACGCGTTGAACGGCGATAGCGCCGCGCCCATGTCGCGCAGCAGGATCACGCGGGCACGAATGGCATAGGCGATCGGCCCGAGCGGCTTGATATCGCGCGCCCACACCGCGCCGTGATAGCTGGGATCGGGCAGGTTGAAGAGCGGTTGCCGTTCGGGGAATTCATCCCACGCGAAATTGCCGCCATCCACGATCAGACCGCCGATCGAGGTGCCATGCCCACCCAGATACTTGGTGGACGAATAGACCACCACCGCCGCGCCATGATCGAACGGGCGGATCAGCAGCGGGGCGGCCGTATTGTCGACGATCAGCGGCACGCCCAGCTTGCGCCCGATTGCCGCCACTTCGGCAATCGGAAAGGCCACCAGCTTGGGATTGGGCAGGCTTTCCGCGTAATAGGCCCGGGTGCGGTCGTCGGTGGCGCGGGCAAACCCTTGCGGATCGGCCGGATCGACAAAGCGCACCTCGATGCCCAGATCCTTGAGCGTGTTGGCAAACAGGTTCCAGGTGCCGCCATAGAGATCGGTCGAGCTGACGATATTGTCACCCGCCCGCGCCAGGTTGAGCACGGCATAGGTCGATGCTGCCTGGCCCGATGCCACCGCCACGGCAGCGGCCCCGCCCTCCAGCGCCGCCACGCGCTGTTCCAGCACGTCGGTTGTCGGATTGCCAAGCCGCGTATAGATCGGCCCGAGTTCCTTGAGGGCAAAGCGGTTGGCCGCCTGCTCGGTACTGTCGAACTGATACGACGTGGTCTGGTAGATCGGCACGGCCACCGCGCCGGTGGCCGGATCGGCGCGCCAGCCGGCGTGCAGGGCCAGGGTTTCGGGCCGGGGCGTGCGGGTTTCTGGCGTTGTGTCGCTCATGGCATCCTCTGGTCGCTGGGCGTTCGCCCCATTTGTCTACTTATTCAATTGACATAATCAAGCCCGGAATTGCGCTTGGTATCCTGCGGCCGATACTGCGTGGCAATGCGCAGGCGCGGCGACAAGTGCGATCAACCATGGCCTGCGTAAACCACCACCCACACGGCGCCACGCGCGCGGCCCCCGGGGATGGGGCTTTGAACTGGGGGTTTTCAGGCCATGACGGACCAGACACCGATTTCCGCCACCGACCGCAAGCGCGCGCAGGAAAACGCGACCGTGCAGCGCAACGACGCAGTCGAACGCGCGCTGCTGCTGTGCGAGTTCACCGGCGACGGCGTGATCATCGGCGCCAACGAAAACTTCGCCCATCTGCTGGGCGAACCGGCCGAAGACCTTGTCGGGCGGCGCTATCACAACCTGTGCCACGAGGGTCTGCAAGACCCCAGCACGGAGCCGGCTTTCTGGCAGCGCCTGGCTGATGGCCAGGGCCAGGTTGCCGCGCTGCGTCTGGCAGTGCAGGACCGCCCGCCGGTGTGGGTGCGCCTGGCGTTCACCCGCCTCGATACTGCCGATGGGCTGCCAACGCGCATCCTGGCCGTGGGCATCGACATCAGCCGCGATGGCCTGGCGCGCTTCAACGCGCAGGCCAAGCTCGGCGCGCTCGATGCCGCCGTGGCCCTGGTGGAATTCACCATGGATGGCGAGGTGGTCGCCGCCAACGAAAACTATCTCAAGCTGACCGGCTATACCCTGGCCGAGGTGATGGGCCAGTCGCACACGCTGTTCTGCGACAAGGACACGGCCGCATCGGATGCCTATCGCGAACTGTGGGCCGCCCTGCGCCGCGACCAGGTGTGCCACGGCGCCTACAAGCGCGTGGGCAAGAATGAGGCCGATATCTGGGTGCGCGCCTCCTACACCCCGATCCGCGGTGCCGACGGCAAGCTGGAGCGGGTGCTCAAGATCGCCTACGACATCACCGCCGAGCGCCTTTCCACCGCCGAATACGAGGCCAAGCTGGAGGCGATCGACCGCGCCATGGCCGTGGTCGAATTCGATCTGGATGGCAACGTGATCAGCGCCAACGACAACTTCCTGTCGGTCATGGGCTATTCCCCGCGCGAGATCCTGGGCCAGCATCATGCGATGTTCTGCCTGCCCGAATATGTCCGCACCCGCGAATACGCCGATTTCTGGATCGCGCTCAACCAGGGGCAGTTTCAGTCTGGCCGGTTTCACCGCGTGGGCAAGCACAACCGCGACGTGTGGATCCAGGCGACCTACAACCCCGTGCTCGATTTGCGCGGCAAACCCCGCCGCATCGTCAAATACGCCACCGACGTGACCGAGCAGGTGCGCCTGGAACAGAAGATTGCCGCGCGTTCGCAGGAAACCGCCGGCGTGGCAGATCGCCTTGGCCGCACCATCGATGAAATCAACCGCAGCACCGAAACCGCCAACAAGCTGGCCAATCTGACCGAGACCAAGGCCGACGAAGGCGGCGTGGCGCTCAAGTCCGCGCTTGAATCGATCGAACTGATCCAGAAATCGGCCACCGGGATTGCCGAGATCGTGCGCGTCATTTCCGAAATCGCCGGGCAGACCAACCTGCTGGCATTCAATGCCGAGATCGAGGCGGCGCGCGCCGGGGAGCATGGCATCGGCTTTTCCGTGGTGGCGGGCGAAGTGCGCAAGCTGGCCGAGCGCAGCAGCACGGCCGCGCGCGACATCAGCCGGTTGATCGAGGAAAGCCTGGTGCGCATCGGCATGGGCACCGAACGCGCCCAGGCGGCGCAAAGCGCGTTCAGCGCCATCGCCGCCAGTGTGGGCGACACCAGTTCGGCGATCGAGGTGATCACCCGTTCTGCCCTGGCCCAGGACGAGGTGGCGCGCCACATCGTGACCCTGATCCAGGAACTGGCCGCCGCCGCCCATGAACCCGCCTGAACCGGCCGGGCCCGCTGCAACCTCGCGCCTCTATGGCCTGTTGCAGGTAGCCGGCATCACGCTGGCGATGGCGACCGCCGCAATCCGCGAGGTGGTGCCCCGACCGGCGCAGCTCTTGCCCTTTCCGATCACCCGGCCCGATCTGGCCGGCGCGATTGCGGTGCGCGGGGCGATCATCCCGGTCATCGACATGGGGCTGATGCTGGGCCTTGCCCCGGCTTGCGTACACGATGGCATCGTGGCGATCGTGCGGCACGAAGGCTGCGTTACCGGCCTTCTGCTCGATTGCATCGAAGGCATTGCCCGCCTGCCCGAAAGCGCCCTGGGCACGCTGCACTATCCTGACGATGCGCCGCTCCACCGCCTTGCCGCCGCCGGCTTCCTCCACGGTGGCACGCGCGGGGTCGTGCTCGATACCGCGCAACTGGCCGCCATGCCGGGCCTGCCCCTGGTGCCCGACAGCCTGGCCGGACAGCGCCAGGAACATCGCCTGGGCCATGGCGCGGGTGACAAGGTGACCTGCCTAGTGTTCCGCGCCGGCGGACAGCGCCTGGCGCTCGATGCCCACGCCATCGTCGCCACGCTGCCCGAATCCGCCCTGACGCCGCCGCCGGTGGCCAACGACCTGTGGATCGGCTCGCTGGCGTGGAACGGCGTGGCCGTGCCGGCAGTCGATACCCTGCGCCTCGCCGGCATCGGCAGCCTTGGCCACATGCCGGGGCGCAGCGCCGCAGTGATCATCCACGTCGGCCCGGCAGATGGCGCAGTCGACACCGGCACCGGCACCCGCGCCGCGCTGCTAATCGACGGGGTGGACGATATCCGCCAATTGCCGCGCCAGGCCAGCGCCGCGCTGGATGCGATCGGCATTGCCGGCACTGGTGGCGCCCATGCCCTGGTCGACCTGGGCGGCCAGCCGGTGCTGCACCTGGCCGCGACCGCGATGGCCGGCGATCCGCGCCTTGCCGAAGTGACAGCGATGCAGGTGCCGGTCGCGCCCGAGGATGCCGATGGGCACGAGCGGCTGCGCGGATTGCCGACCGCCACCGGCGCCACCAGCACGGCCGATGCCTGGCTCACTTTCCGCCTGGGCGAAGCGCGCTATGCCCTGCCGCTGGGCGGGGTGGAAGCGGTGCTGCCAGGCGACCAGCCGCTCCTGCCGCTGGCCGGGCAGTTTCCGCTGTCGGGCGTGTTCCTGCATCGTGACCGGCCGACGCCCGTGCTCGATCTCGCCGCGCGCCTCGGCTGCGCGCGCACCGCAACCGTGGACGAGGCGATCATGGTGGTAGTGGGCATGGCCGGCCAGCGCCGGGCTTTCCTGGTCGACATGCTGTGCTCGGTCGAGCGGGTGCCGCTTCAGGCGCTGCGCACGCAGGCCACCTCGCGGCAGCTGCCCGCCGCCACGATCCGCTGCCGCGCCAACGAGACCTGGGAGGTGCTCGACGCAGCAGCGCTGGGCCTGGCTGGTGAAGCGTCCCCGCCTGCGGGCATCGCCTGCCCCACAGCCTGACCAGCCTGGCGCCGGGCTTCCCCCAAGTGCTTGCCCAACTTGGGCGCGCCCTGTAGAGCGCGGGACAATTTCGCACGTTTTGCCAAACGTTCTGTCTCGCGCAAGGACCCTCAGATGGCCGCCCAATACGCCTACGTCATGAAGAACATGACGAAAACCTTCCCCGGCGCGCAAAAGCCGGTGCTCAACAATATCAACCTGCAGTTCTATCAGGGTGCCAAGATCGGCATCGTCGGCCCCAACGGCGCGGGCAAGTCCACGCTCATGAAGATCATGGGCGGGATCGACACCGACTTCACCGGTGAAGCGTGGCCGGGCGAAAACATCACCGTGGGCTATCTGCCGCAGGAGCCGCAGCTCGATCCCACCAAGACCGTGCTGGAAAACGTCAAGGACGGCGCGCGCGAAGTGGCCGACCTGGTCGATCGCTTCAACGAGATTTCCAATATCATGGCCGATCCGCCGGAAGACGTCGATTTCGACGCGCTGATGGAGGAAATGGGCGACCTGCAGGGCAAGATCGACGCGGTCGATGGCTGGACGCTCGACAACCAGCTGGAAATCGCGATGGAAGCGCTGCGCTGCCCGCCGGGTGACTGGTCGGTGGAAAGCCTCTCGGGCGGTGAAAAGCGCCGCATCGCGCTCACCCGCCTGCTCATTCAGAAGCCGTCGATCCTGCTGCTCGACGAACCGACCAACCACCTCGATGCCGAAAGCGTCGAATGGCTGGAAAACCACCTCAAGGAATATGCCGGCGCGGTGCTGATGATCACCCACGACCGCTACTTCCTCGATAACGTGGTCGGCTGGATTCTCGAACTCGACCGGGGCAAGTACTTCCCCTACGAAGGCAACTACTCGACCTACCTGGAAAAGAAGGCCAAGCGCCTGGAGCAGGAAGACCGCGAGGCCACCGGCCGCCAGAAGGCGATCAACGACGAACTCGAATGGATTCGCGCCGGCACCAAGGGCCGCCAGACCAAGTCGAAGTCGCGTATCAAGAAGTTCGAGGAACTGGTCGCCAGCCAGGAAAACCGTTCGCCGGGCAAGGCCCAGATCGTCATCCAGGTGCCCGAGCGCCTGGGCGGCAAGGTGATCGAGGCCAAGAACATTTCCAAGGCCTATGGCGACAAGCTCTTGTTCGAAAACCTGTCGTTCATGCTGCCGCCCGGCGGCATCGTCGGGGTGATCGGGCCGAACGGCGCGGGCAAGTCCACGCTGTTCAAGCTGATTACCGGGCAGGAAACCCCCGACACCGGCGAGATCGACATCGGCTCGACCGTGCGCCTGGGCTATGTCGACCAGAGCCGCGACCATCTCGATCCCAAGAAGAACGTCTGGGAAGAAATCTCCGACGGGCTCGACTACATGAAGGTCAACGGGTTCGACACCTCGACCCGTGCCTATGTCGGCGCGTTCAACTTCAAGGGCCAGGACCAGCAGAAGAACGTCGGCAAGCTCTCGGGCGGTGAACGCAACCGCGTGCACATGGCCAAGATGCTCAAGCAGGGCGGCAACGTGCTGCTGCTCGACGAACCGACCAACGACCTCGACGTGGAAACGCTGGCGGCGCTCGAAGAAGCCATCGAAAACTTCGCCGGCTGCGCCGTGGTCATCAGCCACGACCGCTTCTTCCTCGATCGCCTGGCCACGCACATCCTGGCGTTCGAAGGCAACAGCCACGTCGAATGGTTCGAAGGCAACTTTGCCATGTACGAAGAAGACAAGCGCCGCCGCCTGGGCGATGCGGCCGACCGTCCGACGCGCCTGGCATACAAGAAGCTGACGCGCTGAACTTGCGTTAGGGTTCCACCACCCCCACCCGCTCTGAAGGGGTTTGGGGGTGGTGGAACCCAAGCGCCGCCTATGGCGCCACCCAATTCCCCACCCAGCCCTGCGCCCCGCGCGCAAAGCGCGCACGCACCCCGCCCTGTGCGTCCAGCCTGAGCCAGTCGAGCGTATCGGGTTCTATCACCAGCACCGCGAAAGCATCGCGCGCGGCTTCGGTTTCCGCAAGGGTTGGCCGGCGGCCCAGCAGATCGGCGGGCAGTGCGCTGCCGGCCTCTGGCAGCGGCGCGCCCGGGCCGTGCGTGGCCAGATAGCAGCGCCGGCTGAACACGGCGGCCGCATCCCAGGCGGCATCGGCCAGGGCGCCGTGCTGCGCGATCCGTGCCGTCCCAGCCAGGCGCAACTGCACGCGCGCTGCCGGGTCATAGGCCAGCACGCTGGCACGGCCGTGCCGGGCGATGGTCTGCACCTTGGGACTGCGCGCATCGGTGTGAAAGCGCAGCGCGGCCAAATCGGGCGCCACTGCGCGCAATACCATGATCCGCATCTCGCCATCGGGCGTGCCCACCACGGGGCAATGCATGGCCGCATGCCGATCGCCGACGGCGGCATCCAGCCGCGCCTGGGCATCACCAAGAATTTCATCGAGATTATTCATGGTGTTGGTGTGGCGTGGACGAACCGGGATTGCAAAGATGGACGATCGGGCCGTTTTATCAGCGGCGTTACCAATATGAACGGCGAGCCATCCACCCGGTTCAGCCATGCGACAGCGGCAATGCTCTATCACTATTGGCAAGTGATGGGAAACCAATGCCATCGCCCGACATTTTTTGAAAACACGTTCGAAAGGGAGACGGCCATGGCCGCCAGCAGCAAATGGACAACGAAGATCGGCGCGGCGCTGGCCGTTGCCTCTCTGGCAGCCGCCGTTCCGGCAACGGCGTTCGCCGATGATCATGGCAATCACCGCGGTGGTGAAAACCGCGGTGGTTTCCCCGGTGGCGGGCAGCCGCGTGGCGGTGGCTTCCCGGGCGGCGGGCAACCGCGCCCGATGCCGCAAATGCAGCAGCAGGCGCCCCAGCCCATGCCGCAGCAAGGCCCGCGCGGGCCGCAGGGCGGCTTTGGCGGCGGCTTCCAGGGCCAGCCGGGTGGCTGGCGCGGCGGCCATGCCGTGCCGCAACCCGGTCAACCGCCGCAGCCAGGCTGGCAGGGCAACGCGCCGGGCGGGGATCGTGGCCCCGGCCGTCCCGGTTGGAACAATGACGGTGGCCAGGGCCGCCCGGGTTGGAACAACAACAACAACGGGCAAGGTCGCCCCGGCTGGAACAACAACGGCGGCCAAGGCCGTCCGGGCTGGAACAACAACGGCAACTATGGCCGTCCCGGCTGGAACAACGATCGCGGTCCCGGCCGCCCCGGCTGGGGTGACAACCGTGGCCCTTGGCGCAACGACTGGCGGCAGGATCGCCGCTATGACTGGCAGGGCTGGCGCAGCGACCATCGCGATCTGTTCCGCGGACCGCGCTACTTCGCGCCGATGCCCAACTATCGCTACAGCCGCCTGAACATCGGCATCTACCTGGGCGCACCGTTCTTTGCCCAGCAATACTGGATCGCTGATCCGTGGGCCTATCGCCTGCCGCCGGCCTACCCGCCCTATCGCTGGGTGCGCTATTATGACGATGTCGTGCTGATCGACACCTACACCGGACAGGTGGTGGACGTGATCTACGACTTCTTCTGGTAAGAATGGTGATACGGGAGGGCCGGCCTTGCGCCGGCCTTCTTGTATGTGGCGCCCGTCCGCCGCTCAGATCGTGCCGATCGCGCCCAGGATGTTGCGCATCATCGCCAGCCCGTCATCGGTCAGGCGCACATAGCGGCGGCGCAGGTCACCGGTGTCGGCCTGGCGATAGAGCAGCCCTTCGCGTTCGAGCCGCGCGATCCAGCGCAGAATCGTGGTGGAGGGTACGCCCGCTTCCAGGCACACGCTCGACACCTGCAGTTCGGTGCCACGCTTATAGGCGATGAACAGATCGAGCAGGATATCCCAAGCCGGTTCGCCGAACAGGCCCTTGACCGGCGTTACGCCATCGCGACGCCGGCGCAATGCATACAAGGCCTTGGCAACGCGGAAGGATTCCGCCTCGACGTCGACTAGGGCATCCAACGGAACGCGACCTCCAACAACTGGCACAGACTTGCCGTCTAAGGGAACTGCAGGCGCGAATGGCTTGGTCGACACAATGGTTCCCGTCACTTTCGCGAGGCCTTCCGTCGAGCATGATGCCCAAACCGCAGGACAGCTGAGGTTAACTGGGACATACAATAACCACATATCGACATTATTTCGCGTGAATTATCAACGATTTCAGTCCAAATCGGACCAAAACCTGCCAGAATTTACATTTGCGCCCGCTTTCCCAAGGGTTGCTGCCGAGCCGGCTTGCAGCCAGCGACACGTTCTTGCATGACGTCCCGATCATGGTTTTGTTCCGTTCCGAGCCCCATCCCGACAGTGCCGATCTCAAGCGCATCGGTAACCAGGTGCGCACGCGCCTCGATGCCGATCCGGCCGCCTATCGCATCCCGGTCGAGGATTTCGAGATCTACGCCGTGGGGGAATTCTTCACCCGGCCCGAGTGCGAGCGGCTGATCGGCGTGGTCGATTCCGTGGCGCGCCCGTCAGACACCTACAGCACCGATGGTGGCCGCACGAGCTATAGCGGCGACGTCAATCCCCACGATCCGTTCATCCGCATGCTGCAGCGGCGCATCGACGATCTCATGGGGCTCGACCCCGCCTTTGGCGAAACCATCCAGGGGCAGCGCTATCAACCGGGCCAGGAATTCAAGGCACATTTCGATCATTTCCGCCCGTCAGACCCGATGTGGGCCGAGGAAATGCGCAACGGCGGCCAGCGCAGCTGGACGGCCATGGCCTATCTCAACAGCGTGGAAGAAGGCGGGTCGACCGACTTTCCCAAGGTCAACCTGTCAGTCCCGCCCCAGCCCGGGGCATTGCTGATCTGGAACAACATGAACCGCGACGGGCGGCCCAATCCCAAGAGCATGCACGCCGGGCGGCCGGTGATCCGCGGCGTCAAATACGTGCTGACCAAGTGGTATCGGTCCCGCCCGTGGCATTGAGGCCTGGCACCAGGCTGGTTCGCGCCTTCGTTCTATCCTTGGCTGCGGCATCGGCGCTGGCTTCCACCCCGGCCGGTGCGCAAGTCCTGCCCGCTGCGGCGCCGTCTTCCGCAGCAGGGAGCGCCGGCGCTTCTGCCGATCGCCGCGTTCGTGCCGATGCCGCGCTGGCCAGCTTCCTGGCGCAAGACGATGCGGCGCGCCGCGCGCTCGATCCGCTCGACACGCTGGAACGGGGCGAGCCGCTTTCGGCCGACCAGTTCCGCATGATCTTCGATCCCGCGCTCACCGCCATGCAGCGCGCGCGCAACGCGGCGGCGCGCGATGCCCTGGCGCGGATCGACAGCGACGCACTCGATCCCGCGCAGCGCATTTCGGCCAAGGCCTATGCCGCCGTGCTCGATGACGAGCAGGCCATGCTCAGCCCGCCGGTGGCCGACATGCTGGCGATGATGCCGCTCAACCCGGTTGGCGGATTGCAGGTGGAATATCCCGGCCTTGCCTCTGCCGGCGGGCCGATGCCGCTCGATACCGGGGCAGACCATGCTGCCAACCTGGCGCGCGATCGCGCCTTGCCGGCGGTGTTCGATGCGGCGATCGCCCGCTATCGCGAAGGGCTGGCGCGCGGCGTGACCAGCCCGCGCCCGGTGGTGGAAACCCTCATCGGGCAGATCGACGCGCTGCTGGCGCGGCCGCCCGAGCATTCCCTGTTCATGACCCCGGCACAGCAGGCACAAGGCCTGAACGGCAAGTCTGCCATCGTTGCGCGCCGCCGCCTGCTGGCCGAATATCGCGCCGCCACGATCGAGGCGGTCTATCCCGCCTATCGCACCTTGCGCGCATTCCTTGCCAACGAATATCTGCCCGCCACGCGCGACAGCGTGGGCCTCGATGCCCTGCCCGGCGGCGCCGCGCTCTATCGCGCGCTCCTGCACCACCACACCACGCTCGATCTCGATCCCGCACAGGTCCACACCCTGGGCCTGGCTGAAGTGGCGCGTATCCAGGCCGAGATGGACGTGGTCAAGACCCAGCTTGGCTTTACCGGATCGCTCCATGCGTTCTTCAACGCAATCCGCGTCGATCCGCGCTATCACCCGCGCAAGACCGAGGATCTGGCTGCCGGCTATCACCGCGTGGCGCAAGTGGTGGCGGCGCAGGCACCGCGCTTCTTCATCACCATGCCGCGCACGCCGCTGCTGATCATGCCGCATCCCGCCTATCGCGCGCGGTTCGAGGCGGGCGGCAGCTATAGCCCCGGCACCGCCGATGGCAGCCGACCGGGCGTGTTCTATTTCAACACCTTCGATCTCAAGAGCCGGTTCATGACCGGGATCGCCACGCTCTATCTGCACGAGGGCGCACCGGGCCACCATTTCCAGATCAGCCTGGCCCAGGAAAACCCGCGCCTCCCCGATTTCCAGCGCTATGGCGGCAACACCGCTTATGTCGAAGGCTGGGCGCTCTACGCCGAAACCCTGGGCTACGCGATGGGGCTGTATGACGATCCCATGCAGCACTGGGGCACCCTCGACGACGAGATGCTGCGTGCCATGCGGCTGGTGGTCGACACCGGGCTGCACAGCCAGGGCTGGAGCCGCGCCCAGGCGCTGGACTACATGCTCGCCAATTCCGGCATGGGCCGCAGCGACGCCCAGGCCGAAGTCGATCGCTATATTGCCGATCCCGGCCAGGCCGTGGCCTACAAGATCGGCGCCCTGACGATCCAGCGCCTGCGCGGCGAAGCCGAACGCCGCCTGGGCCCGCGCTTCGACCTGCGCGCGTTCCACGCCCAGGTGCTGGGCAGCGGCGCGCTGCCGCTGCCAGTGCTGGAAACCAAGATCCACGACTGGATCGAGGAACAGGCGGCGCGGTAGCTGCACCAAAAGGAAGCTGGACCCCGGATCAAGTCCGGGGTGACGTCAAGTATCTGATTTGAGGTATTTAAAATACCTCGCATTCTTCGTCACCCCGGACTTGATCCGGGGTCCAGCTTTGTCCCTCCATACCACGCCCGAACCAGGCGCGCTGGTTTCCAAAATGATTTCACACAAAGCCACGAAGACACGAAGGAATCCCCGCTCTTTGTGTCTTCGTGGCTTTGTGTGGAATTTTCGCAAATGAAACCGACGCCTCGATAGCGCGCGCCAAGTTCACATCAGGCGCCCCTCCCCGGAGCCGACTGGAACGACCATGATTGGCACATCCGCGCCTTGATGGCGGGGACTGAAAGGAGCGCACAGGGGCTTCGACAAGCTCAGCCCGAACGGGGTATGTCGTGTTTTGGTGGTTAGCGGAACTTCCGTTTTCTTTTCGATCGCCAATGTTGGAATACCGACGCCATCAAAACCAGCGCCAACATCGTGATCGCGCGCATGGGAAAATGACGTGTAGCCTCTTGTAAATCCTTGAACCACAGCCAATCAGCCAAGAACCCACCCGCCAAAGCAGGCAAAGCGATTTTCACGGGAAGAAGCCAAGAGCGCTCTCGCATAGGCTTATCATACACAATCTTGGAGCGGCGAAAACTGGGCGCGAGCCACCCATCTGCGCATCGCGCCGCGATCGCCGCAAAAGCCGCCGTTCAGACGCCTCATTGGGGGCGTCGGAAGCGGTCGCTTGTTTAACGATGTCGCCGGCCCCAGGAATGGCCTGGGTTGGGCCGCAAGCGGACATTCGCGGGATCGCATGATCGAGGTCCGCTAGGTATAGAAGCAGATCCGTGCCGGACGGATCAGGCAGGAAAATGAATTCCGCACAGTTTGTTGCCGTCGGGATCACGAAAATAGGCTAGCTCGATAGTGCCCATGGAAGCAGTTTCGCGCGGTCCGGGCGGAGCTTCGATCGAGGTTCCGCCAGCGGCAACCGCGGTATCGTGAAGCAGCTTAACCTGCTCGGGCGAGTCGCAGGAAAAGGCGACGGTGCTGCCGTTGGCGACGCTTGCCGGTTCGTTGTTGATCGGCTGGCTGACGATGAAGTTAGTTCCGCTGCCGTTATTGTAGATCAGACGTGTATGGCCACTGTCGGCGATGTTCCGCGTCCCTTCCCCCGCACCCAAGGTGCCGAGCACCCTGTCGTAGAAGCGCTTGGATCGCTCAATGTCGTTCGATCCGACCATGGTGTGAAAAAGCACGCATACTCTCCTGCAGGGTGATCGACTTCCGATCGCTATTAGCGGTCTCACTTAACAGGCACGTAACCCGCAGTCACCCCCGGCCCTCGGGATGTCCGCTAATGGGCGATTGCCGACGCTGCAGTCATCCGCCCGCCCTCACCCTAACAACTGCGGCCCGAGCGCAGGGTCGAGGTCGCGCGGCCGCGTCAGTTCCACCAGCCGGGCGCAGCCTGCGTCCACATCGGCCCAGCGCGCCACGTCCAGTTCCAGCACGGCGAAGGTCGCGGTCGGGAACTTGGCCTCCACCACATCGCGCAAGGGGCTGGTGCCATCGTCGGGCACGAGGTCGAAGATCAGGTCTTCGAGGCCCGGGTTGTGGCCAATCATGAGCACGCTGCCCGGATCGCCGGGCAATTCGCGCAAGAGGTCCATCAGCGTAGCCGAGCTGGCGAGGTAGATGCGCCGGTCCCATTCGACAGGAAACACGCGGTTCCACGCCTTGCTGGCCCATTCGATGGTTTCGGCCACGCGCACCGCCGGCGAAGCGATCACGCGGTCGAAGCGGCGGCCGCTGTCGCGCACATGCTCGCCCATGGCGAGCGCGCCGCGCTGGCCGCGTTCGTTGAGCGGGCGGTCGAAATCACGGGCGCGGGCATCGCTCCAGTCAGACTTGGCATGGCGGAACAGGGCGAGCGTCTTCACGGCGAACTTTCGACTTTCGATGCCAACACCGCCTCATCAACACGGCCGGCGATGGATTGTAAAGCCTGCTCCAGGCTGACCCGGCGCACCGGCGTGCCTTCGGGGAAGGCAGACAGCAGGCGCGACGGGAAGGCAGAGGACAGCACCACGAAATGACCCTTATCCTCGGCCGAGCGGATCAGGCGGCCAAACGCCTGGGCCAGCCGCGCGCGGATGATGCGGTCATCGTGCCCCTGGGCGCCGCCTTCCTCGCGCGGGGCGGCCATGCGCCTGGCGCGGTGCAGGATCGATGGCTTGGGCCAGGGCACCTGCTCCATCACCACCAGGCGCAGCGATTGCCCCGGCACATCGACGCCATCGCGCAGCGCGTCGGTGCCGAGCAGCGAGGCGCGCGGATCATCGCGGAAGATGTCTACCAGCGTGCCGGTATCGATCGGATCGACATGCTGGGCATAGAGCGGCAGCCCGGCGCGGGCCAGGCGATCGGCAATGCGGCCATGCACCGCGCGCAACCGGCGGATCGCGGTGAACAGGCCCAGCACGCCGCCGCCGCTCGCCTCGATCAAGCGGGCATAGGCGCCGGCCAGCGCGGCGATATCACCCCGCGGCACGTCGGTAACGATCAGGACCTGCGCCTGGTTGGGATAGTCGAACGGGCTCTTGGCGGCAAACAGCTGCGGCTGCACGTCGAGCCGGGCGGCGCCGCTGCGGGTGATCGCCCCGCTCCAATCGCCGCCATCGGTCAGCGTGGCCGAGGTCATCAGCACGCCATGGGCCGGCGCCAGCACCACGTCGGCAAAGGGCTTCATCGGATCGAGATGGTGGCGGTGCAGGCCCATGTCCCATTCCCGCCCGTCAGAGCGATCGAGCGCCAGCCAATCGACGTAATCGGGATCGGCCGGGCCGCCCAGCCGGCCAAGCAGCGCGATCCACCCGGCAAGCAGGTCGGTGCGCCACTGGATGGCACTGCGCGCGCCTTCGATCCGGGCGCGCGCCTGCCCGTCGAGCCAGTCAGGCCCCTCCTCCACGATCGCTTCCAGGCGCAGGGACAGGCGCAGCAGCGGCTGGCGCAGGTCTTCGAGTGCCTCCAGCGCGGCAGCGGCCGCTTCCAGCATCGGGCCATCGAGCTGCGCCGCTTCGGTTTCCAGGCCATAGCCGGCCTCGGTGCCGCCGCTTTCATCGCGCGCCAGCACGGTGGCGCGCACGGCGGCGAGCAGGCGTTCTACCGGGCCATCGGGCGCGCCTTCGCCGATCCGCGCCAGCCAGCCGTCACCGGGCAGGAGTTCTGCCGCCTCGCGCGCCTGGGTGATCGCTGTCGCGCCATCCTCGTCATAGCTGGCAACGTCGGCCAGGCGCGCTGCCAGCCCGCGCCGCCGCCCGCGTGACTTGCCTTCCGGTCCGATCACCCAGCGGCGCAACTCGATCGCCTCGGCCCCGGTCAGCGCCGCGCCAAACGTGCTGTCGGCCGCATCGAACACGTGGTGTCCTTCGTCGAACACGATGCGCGTGGGCCGCTGCGCCACATCGCGGCCGCGCGCGGCGTTGACCATGACCAGTGCGTGGTTGGCCACCACCAGCTCTGCCTCGGCACTGGCGCGCGCGGCCCGTTCGATGAAGCATTTGCGATAGTGCGGGCAGCCGGCATAGACGCACTCGCCGCGTTGGTCGGTCAGGGCGGCAATGCCGCGCTTGCGGAACAGCGTGCCCAGCCAGCCGGGCAGATCGCCGCCGATCATGTCGCCATCCTGGCTATAGGCGGCCCAGCGCGCCACGAGATGCGCCAGGATCGCCGGCCGCCCGGTAAAGCCGCCCTGCAACGCGTCTTCCAGGTTGAGCAGGCACAGATAGTTTTCGCGCCCCTTGCGCACCACCACCGGCGGCGGTGCCTTGCTGCCCGGCGGCGGCATGGCAAAGGCGCGCGCACTTTCGCGGCGCAGCTGCCGTTGCAGCGCCTTGGTATAGGTGGAAACCCAGACCGTGCCGCCCGATTGCTGGGTCCATAGCGACGCCGGCGCGAGATAGCCAAGCGTCTTGCCCGTGCCGGTGCCGGCCTGTGCCAGCACCACATGGGGGTGGCGCGCGCCACGGCGCGGCGCAAACATCTGTGCCGCCTCGCGCGCAAAGGCGCGCTGGCCTGGCCGGTCTTCCGCCCCGGCGCCGGTCAGCTTGGCCAGCCGCGCTTCCACCGCCTGCGGATCGAGCACGACTTGCGCGGGTTGTGGCCGCTCGCCCGCCTCGTCCCATTCCGGCAGGCGCGAAAACAGCCAGCGCTCGGCGCGTTCGGGCCGGGCGATCTGCCCGGTCAGCAGCGTCGCCCAGGGCCAGCGCAGCTTGATCATGGATTGCAGCGCGCTCCACGCCCCTTCCCGCTCTGGCCAATCGGCCGCGGCGGTGGTGGCCAGCAAGGCCTGCGCCGCCTGTTGCAACAGCAGCGGCACGTCGGCGTCTCCGGCCGGTTGCGGCAGGCCCAGCGCATTGGCCAGCCCCTTCGGCGTGGGCACCACGAATCGCGCGGGATGGACGAAGGCGTAAAGTTCGAGCAGATCGAGCCCCGACAGATCGGGATAGCCCAGCCGGCTTGCCACCAGCGGCGCATTGAGCATCAGCAGCGGCGTATCGGCCGCCGCCACGATCGCCTCGCCCTTGCCCACGGCGCGGGTGGAGGGGAACAGATCGACGCCGCGCAGCCAGCAGCCGCTGTGGCTGGCATGGACTGCGGGCAGATCAAGCGCCGGCGGGGCGGGATTGCCCGGGTCTGGAGCAACAGGGACAGCCATGCCCGAACCTGTGAACGAAAATGGAACGAGGGGCAAGCATACACCCGTGCCCCACCCCCTCCACTTAAACACAGCGGCCTGGCGCCGTTTTTGCTGGCGAACCGGATGGGAACCGCCGGATCGTCACTCAACCCATAGTGGAGAATGGGAAAATGGCAGTCATCAACACCAATATCGCGGCGCTTCGTGCCGCCAACGCCTCTATCACCGCGTCGCAACAGACCGGCGTTGCGATGCAGCGCCTGTCGACCGGCAAGCGCATCAACAGCGCCAAGGACGATGCCGCGGGCCTGGCCATCACCACCACCATGACCGCGCAGATCCAGGGCATGCAGCAGGGTGTGCGCAACGCCAACGACGGCATCTCGATGGCGCAGACCGCCGATGGCGCGCTCAACGAAGTGACCGCGATGCTCCAGCGCATCCGCGAACTGGCGGTCCAGTCCAAGTCGGCCACCTACCAGGATTCCGATCGCACCGCGATGCAGTCGGAAGTGGGCAACCTCACCGCCCAGATTTCAGACGTGCTCAACAACACCCTGTTCAACGGCAACAACGTGTTCAAGGTGATGACCAGCACGCCCGCCACCGATGGCAGCGACGATCTCACGCTCGATATCCAGGCCGGGGCCAACACCACCAATGTGGTCACCCTGCGCTCCAAGGCGTTCGATGGCCAGATCCTGTTCGGCTCGGGCGCATCGACCTATGATGCCGCATCCACGACCCAGGCGCTGGACGTGACCGACGCCAGCAAGGCCGCAACGACGATGGACAACATCGACTCCGCCCTGGCGCAGGTGACGGCCGTGCGCGCCGAATTCGGTGCCGGCCAGAACCGACTGCAGTCGGTGGTCAACAACCTGACCGACAACGTCACCAACCTTTCCGATGCGCGCAGCCGCATTCTCGATACCGATTATTCTGCTGAAACCACTGCCATGGCCAAGGCGCAGATCCTGGCCCAGGCCTCGACCGCGATGATCTCGCAGGCCAACCAGAACCAGCAGAATGTCCTGACGCTCCTGAAGTAAGTCCCCCATCCACACCCGCTTCGGGAGCCTCCACGGAAATGCGGTACAGCCCACCCCCGGGCTGTGCCGCATTTTCGCATGGAACCGCCGCAAGAACCGCCCCAAATGCCTTGCCTTCGCGCGCGGCAGGCGCGAAAGGGCGGGAACCATGACCCAAACCGAACTCACCACCGCCGCCCAAGTGTCGAAGTCCTGGCCGTTCGAGGAAGCGCGCAAGCTGGTCAAGCGCTACCCCGGCGGGAAACGCGATGCGGCAGGCGCGCTGGTGCCGGTGCTGTTCGAAACCGGCTATGGCCCCTCGGGCCTGCCCCACATAGGCACGTTCCAGGAAGTCTTGCGCACCACGCTGGTGCGCCGCGCCTATGAAGTGCTGACCGGCGGCCACCCCACGCGCCTGGTGGCCTTTTCCGACGACATGGACGGGCTGCGCAAGGTGCCCGACAACGTGCCCAACAAGGACCTGCTCACCGCGCACCTGCAGGAGCCGCTGAGCCGCATTCCCGATCCGTTCGGCAAGTATGAAAGCTTTGCCCACCACAACAACGCGATGCTGCGCGAATTCCTCGATCGCTTCGGCTTCGACTATGAATTCGTCTCGGGCGCGGAACGCTACAATTCGGGCGCCTTCGACGAAGCGCTCAGGAACGTGCTGCGCCATTTCGATGCCATCATGGGCATCATGCTGCCCACCCTGCGCGAGGAACGCCGCAAGACTTATTCGCCGGTCTTGCCGATCTCGCCCAGCAATGGCCAGGTGCTCCAGGTGCCGGTGGAAGTGGTCGACGCGGAAAGCGGCATGATCCGCTTTACCGACGTGACCGGCGCGGTGGTCGAGCAATCGATCCTGGGCGGCAAGTCCAAGCTGCAGTGGAAGGTCGATTGGGCCATGCGCTGGGTGGCGCTGGGCGTCGATTACGAGATGTGCGGCAAGGACCTGACCGACAGCGTGACGCAATCGGGCCGCATCGCCCAGGTGCTCGGCGGCCGCCGCCCCGAAGGCCTGATCTACGAACTGTTCCTGGACGAGAAGGGCGAAAAGATCTCGAAGTCCAAGGGCAATGGCCTGACCATCGAGCAGTGGCTCGATTACGGCAGCGAGGAATCGCTCGGCTTCTACCTGTTCCGCGAACCCAAGAGCGCCAAGTCTCTGCACGTGGGCATCATCCCGCGCGCGGTCGATGAATACTGGCAGTTCCGCGAAAAGCTGCCCAGCCAGCCGGTGGAACAGCAACTGGGCAACCCGGTGTGGCACCTCTTGCGCACCAATGGCGAACAGGCTGGCGCTGGCGACAAGCTGCCGGTCACCTATGGCCTGCTGCTCAACCTGGTCGGCGTGCTGGGCGCCCATGCCACGCGCGAGCAGGTGTGGTCATACCTTGCCAACTATGTCGACAATGCCGATCCGGCCGCCCATCCCGCGCTCGATGCGCTGGTGACCCGGGCACTGGCCTACAACCGGGATTTCATCGCGCCCACGCTGGTACGGCGCAAGCCCGAGGCCGGCGAGGCAGCAGCCCTGGCCGCCCTCGACGAAGAACTCGCCGCGACCAGCGACGATGCCACGGCCGAGGAATTGCAGAACATCGTCTATGAAATCGGCAAGGACCCGCACTACGGGTTCGAAACCCTGCGCGACTGGTTCAAGGCGCTCTATGAAACGCTGCTGGGCTCTGCCCAGGGCCCGCGCATGGGCAGCTTCATCGCGCTTTATGGCGTGGCCAATACGCGCAAGTTGATTGCTGAGGCGTTGGAAGCTTGAGCGGTAGGCTGGCGTAACATCCCCTCCCCCTAACCCCCTCCCGCACGCGGGAGGGGGGACCCTTGAACTCCCCTCCCGCGTGCGGGAGGGGTTGGGGGAGGGAATGTCTCTCGCCGGAATTACGGCATCAGCACGGCATTGATCACGTGCACCACGCCGTTGGACTGCGGCACGTCGGCGATCGTCACCGTGGCCTTGCCGCCCTTGGCATCGGTCAGCACGACATTGCTGCCATCGAGCATGGCGGTCAGCGGTTCGCCTTCCACCGTGGTCAGCGTGGCGGTGCCGCCACCGGCCTTGATCTTGGCAATCAGGTCAGCCGCAGTCACCTTGCCGGCCACCACGTGGTAGGTCAGGATCTGGGTCAGCTGCGCCTTGTTTTCCGGCTTGAGCAGCGTGTCCACCGTGCCGGCCGGCAGCGCGGCAAAGGCTTCGTTGGTCGGCGCGAACACCGTGAACGGGCCCTTGCCGTTCAGCGTGTCGACCAGGCCGGCGGCCTTGACCGCGGCGACCAGCGTGGTGTGATCAGAAGACTTCGACGCATTTTCGACGATCGTCTTGGTGCCGACCATCGCGGCGCCACCGACCATCTTCGACGCAGCCGCGTGAGCAGCGGGGGTGAGCGCAAGCGCCAGGCTGGCAGCGGCCAGCGACGCGTAGAACTTGCCTTTCAGCATGGGAAACTCTCCACTCGGCATCATTGCCGCCGTTCGAACCAGATCAAACAGGCAGAGTTCCAGCGCCTCCCCCTGCCCACAAGGGCAACGCAGCGCAAACAAATGAAATGATGGAGCTTTTCAGGAAAAGGCCGCCCTTCCCTTTCGGGCGAAGCACGGCAACAGGCGCGAAAGCCGCTGCCTGCCCCGTCCGGGTCAACCCTCGTCGAGCGCTGCCGCCAGGCCGCTGCGGATCTGTTCGAGATGCACGCGCAGCCGCGCCACTGCGGCAACCAGTTCGGTTTCCAGCGCGGGGCTGGCCGTCGCCATGGCGAAGGTTTCCCGATCCGCCGCCGGCGTTGCAGAGCGCGGGCCTTGGCCGGCATTGTCCAACGCCACCGGCGCGTTCACACGCAGGCCACCGTCGAGTGCCTGGCGCGCGCCGCGGATGGTATAGCCTTCGTGATTGAGCAGGCGGTCGATAGTGGCCACGAGCGCGACATCTTCCGCGCGGTAATAGCGCCGATTGCCGGCCCGCGTCAGCGGGCGCAGCATCGGAAACTGCTCTTCCCAATAGCGCAGGACATGCGGCTTCACGCCCAGGAGCCGGGCCACCTCTCCGATCGTGCGCAAGGCATCGGGCGCCTTGCCATCATCAATCACACTTTCGGGAGAAACGAGATGGCCCTTATCCGTCATGTATCCATTCTATCAGGAACCGTCGCTGATGCGATCCTTCAGCATCTGGCTGGCGCGGAAGGTGAGCACGCGCCGCGGCGTGATCGGCACTTCCACCCCGGTCTTGGGGTTGCGCCCGATGCGCTCGGCCTTGTCCCGCAACAGGAAAGTACCGAAACCGGAAATCTTAACATTCTCGCCTTCGGACAATGCACCACTCATGTGCTGCAATATGGCCTCGACCATTTCGAGCGAATCCGCCCGTGAAAGACCGACCCGACGATTGATGCTCTCGGCCAGATCGGCCCGTGTCAGCGTACCAACAGAACGCATGGTTGTTTTACCCCCCGGTAAAAAAATCCCTTCCCGTCCGATACAATAGCGCGTTTTGCAGGACAGGCAATGCACTCCATTCCGTCAAAGCCCTGATGGATTTTCTGCGCAGCAAAAATCCAGCGATGATCGGACTGTTTCAGATCGTTTCAGGCATCCCCATGCTCCAAAACGGTCGTGAAATCGCTTGGCACCACCGCGGCGCGAATCACATGCGGGCGATGCAGGCGCCCCAGGTGAAGCCGCCGCCCATCGCCTCGAACACCACCAGGTCACCCTTGGTGATGCGTCCGTCGCGCATCGCCGTGTCGAACGCCAGCGGCACCGAGGCGGCGCTGGTGTTGGCGTGCTGGTCCACCGTCACCACCACCTTCTCGGCCGGCAACCCCAGCTTGCGCGCGGTGGCATCGAGGATGCGGTAATTGGCCTGGTGCGGCACCACCCAGTCGATATCGCTGGAAACATGGCCCGTATCTGCCAGCACTTCTTCCAGCACGGCGGCCAGGTTGGTGACGGCATGGCGGAACACCTCGCGCCCCTTCATCCGCAGCTTGCCCACCGTGCCCGTGGTCGAGGCACCGCCATCGACATAGAGCAGCTGGTTGTGGGCGCCATCGGCATGAAGGCGGGTGGCCAGGACGCCAGGCGCAGCCGCGTCGGCAGGATCGACCTCGCGCGCTTCCAGCACCATGGCGCCGGCGCCATCGCCAAACAGCACGCAGGTGGTGCGGTCTTCCCAATCGAGAATGCGGCTGAACGTTTCCGCGCCGATCACCAGGGCGCGGCGCGCCATGCCGGTGCGCAGCATGGCATCGGCCGTGCCCATGGCATAGAGAAAGCCCGAGCAGACCGCCGCGACATCGAAGGCCATGCCGCCGTTGCAGCCCAGCGCCTGCTGCACGATCGTCGCCGTGGCGGGAAAGGTCTGGTCCGGCGTTGCCGTGGCCAGCACGATCAGGTCGATGCTGGCAGGTTCGATCCCTGCTGCCTCGATCGCGCGGCGGGCGGCCAGGATGGCGAGCGAGGACGTGGTTTCGCCCTCCCCCGCGATATAGCGATTGCGAATGCCCGTGCGCTCCACGATCCATTCGTCGGTGGTATCCACCATTTGCGCCATTTCAGCATTGGAAACGGCACGTTGCGGCAGAGCAGAACCGCTGCCGGTAATAACCGAGCGCAGAGTCACAGCGCGGTTTCACCTTCCGTGTTGGCCGCGCGGCGCCGGGCCGGCTGGCGAATCGTATCGGGGTCCACCGCAGCCACGTCGGCCGCGATGCGCTCGATCAGGTTTTCCTCGAGGAGCCGCGCGGTCACGGCCACGGCATTGGCCACCCCCATGGCCGATGCGCTGCCGTGGCTTTTCACCACCACGCCATTCAGGCCCAGGAAAACCGCCCCGTTGTGGTTGTTGGGATCGAGATGATGCTTGAGCGTTTCGGTCGCCGGGCGCGAGATCAGGAAGCCCAGCTTGGACCGCAGCGACGAGGCGAAGCTGCGACGCAGCAGATCGCCCACGAAACGGGCGGCCCCTTCCATCGCTTTCAAGGCGATATTGCCGGAAAAGCCATCGGTGACGACCACGTCGATATCGCCGCGCGAGACCTTGTCCGCCTCGGCAAAGCCATCGAACGTCAGCGCGAGCGAGGCAGCGGCCTGCTTGAGCAGGGCGGCGGCATCGCGCAGGTTTTCGGTGCCCTTGGTTTCTTCGGTGCCGATGTTGAGCAGGCGCACGCGCGGGCTGTCGAGCCCGTGGACGATGCGCGCATAGGCTGCGCCCATGATGGCGAACTGGAACAGATTGCGGGCATCGCAATCGGTGTTCGCGCCCAGGTCGAGCATGATGACATCGTGGGTGCCGAGCGTGGGCACCAAGGCGGCCAGTGCCGGGCGATCGATGCCGGGCATCGTGCGCAGCGCCAGCTTGGCCATGGCCATGAGCGCGCCGGTATTGCCGCCGCTGACAGCAGCGCCAGCCTCGCCCCGCTTCACCGCATCGATGGCCAATCCCATTGACGTGGTGCGGGCGCGGCGCAGGGCCTGGGTCGGCCGTTCATCGCCGGCCACGGCTTCGGGCGCGTGGAGGATTTCCGACGCGCCACGAAGATTGGGATGATGGTCAAGGGCTTGAACGATCTTCGCCTCGTCCCCGACCAGCAGGAACTTGAAGCGATCGTGGCGCCGACGCGCAAGCGCGGCGCCTTCGATCATCACGCGCACGCCCTCGTCGCCGCCCATCGCATCGACGGCGATTCTGGGCAAGCTCATGATCCGATCATCCCTCCGTCAGATCGGCTCAGGCGCCGACGGCGATGATTTCGCGACCGTTGTAGTGACCGCAAGCGTTGCACAGCATGTGCGGGCGCTTGAGTTCACCGCAGTTCGAGCATTCGTGGAACGCTTCGGCCTTCAGCGCATCGTGGCTGCGGCGCATGCCCCGGCGGGACGGGGAGGTCTTTCTTTTTGGGACGGCCATTTCGGCACCTGTTCCTGAAAATTACAACGATTGCGGGCGCGATAGGGAAAACCGTGCCACCGCACAACCCCGCATCTCACGACGAAGGGTTCATACGGCTTCCGTTCTGGATTAGAGCGGGTGGACCGGCATCGCCTATCACGGGCGAAGGCCGCGCCTATACGGATTTTCTGGTGCTTTGCAAGCATGGCCTCGTCGCAAAGGCGGCATTTGGCCCACGCAGCGGCGCAGAAAACCTGGGCAGAACACGCGAGAGGGGAAAATACGCGATGCCGATCATCCTGCCCATCACCCTGGTTTCCGCCGGGGCGGCGGCGATTCTCAATTTCTGGCTGATGGTGCGCATCGGCATGGTGCGGCGCGAGGCCAAGATCGCGCTGGGCGATGGCGGCCATCCGCCGCTGGTCGCCCGCATGCGCGCCCAGGCCAACTTCATCGAAAGCGCCCCGATCGTGCTGGTCCTGTCGGGCCTGGTGGAACTGGCGCGGCCGGGCAGCCCGTGGCTGCTGGGCGTCATGGGCATCTATATGCTGGGCCGCGTTGCCCACGGCGTGGGCATGGATGGCAAGCAGCCTTCGCGCCTGCGCATGGTCGGCACGCTGACCACGATTCTCACGTTGCTTGGCCTTGCCGTCTGGGCGATTTCCATCGCAGCCGACGCCTGACGACACACGCGGGCCTGATTCGCTGCGAATCAGGCCCACCGCGTTCAGGCGAGCGCTGCATCCCCCACCCAGGGATTGGTCGCGCGTTCGTGGCCAAACGTGCTGCGCGGGCCATGCCCGGGGTTGAACATCACGTCGTCGCCCAGCGGCCACAGCCGCCCGGTGATCGAGGCGACCAGGTCGTCAAAATTGCCCAGCGGGAAATCCCAGCGGCCGATGCCGCCCTGGAACAGCACATCGCCCACCACGGCAAAGCGCGAGGGCTGGTGGAAGAATACTACGTGGCCCGGCGTGTGCCCCGGGCAATGCAGCACATCGAGCGTCAGATTGCCAACCGTGACCGTATCGCCCTGGTCGAGCCAGCGCGTCGGCGTGAAGATTTCCGCCGGCACGCCCCAGCGACCGCTATCCTCGGCCAGCTTGGCGATCCAGAACAGGTCTGCCTCGTGCGGCCCCTCGATCGGCACGCCAAGTTCCCGCGCCAGCTGCGCCGCGCCGCCGCAGTGATCGAGGTGGCCATGGGTGATCAGCAGCTTTTCCACCGTCACGCCGGCCTTGGCCACCAAGGCCTTGATCCGGTCGAGATCGCCCCCCGGATCGATCACCGCCGCCTTCATCGTGGCCGTGCACCACAACAATGTGCAGTTCTGCTGCAACGGGGTAACGGGCAGGATCGCCACTTGCATGGGCGGCAGGGTGCTGGCGGTGGTTTGGCTCATGCCCCTGAAATGGCCAGCGGGCAGCCAAATGGCAAGCCATTGGCGCGCGCTAGCAAATCAAGGCGCCGCACCGTCAGATCTTGCCGCCCTTCCATACCACGCGGCCGACCACGTCCACATCGGCCATCGGGCGTTCCATGCGGGGATAGGCGGGGTTGTCGCTGATCACCCGGATCATGCCCGCCGCGCCGGCTTCCAATCGCTTGACCAGCAGCACATCGTCCACGCGGATCACGTGGATGCCGGCGCGCAGCGGGCGCGGGGTGCGGTCGACCAGGATTTCGTCGCTGTCGCGCAGCGTCGGCTCCATCGAATCGCCTTCGACCTCGATCACGCTGAGCATGGCCGGATCGAGCCCCTGCGCCTTGAGCCAGCGGCTGGAAAAGCGCAGCCGCCCGACCGGAACCTCGTCCGTCGCCAGTGCCCCGGGCCCGGCCGAGGCGCCCAGCGCCAGGCGGGGAATGTCGGCCCATTCGGCCTGCCCCCGGGGCGCTGCCACCGATGCCGAGGCACCAGCGCCGTCGCGCCGCAGCGCTGCTGGCACCTGCACCACCGGATCGGGCGCACCCAGTTCCGCCTCGTCCACGCCGAAGAAGCGCGCCAGCGTGCCGCGGTCGATCTCTTCCAGCTTGCGGGGCGAGCCCTTGCGCACGAACTGCTGCAGATAGCTGGCATTGCGCCCGATCAGCCCGGACAGCGCCGACAGCGACACCCCCCGCGCCGCCGCCAGCGCAACCAGCCGCGCCCGCGCCGGATCGAGCGGCTCCCCGCCGCCCTTGCCTATCGCGCCAGCGCTTTCGACAGATTCCAGAGACTTCGCCATGCTGCGTCCAAACTCGAAGGATTTTTCCTAGACACTAGGCCTTTCACTCGGTTTATAGGATTTTTATCGGGATTTGTCCACTGGACTGCACCGGAATCCGAGGAAATTTCATGCTTCGATTCAAACCCTCATCTTAACCATCCAGACCAGCCGCAACAGCCGCCCGATGGACGGAAAAGATAAAGAACATTTCATGAACATCATTTCTTTTCAACAAAAAGGATTGCTTCCGATGTTGCGCAATCATGATCCTTTCAGCCCCGGCAACGCCCCTCGCCCGCGCCGAGTCGCCAGCGGCCTGGCGCCGCGCGTGGTGCGCAGCGTGCTGGCGCTGGCCGGGCGCAGCGCGCAATTGATCGACCACCGCGAACGCCCTTGGGCCAGCGTCACGTTCTCGGGCGCACGCCACACCGTGATCCTGCGCTATGCCGGCTGGGAAGCCTGCGACGATGGCGAGGCGCTGATCGCCGCCCTGCCCGACCACGAATTCACCGTGCCCGGCGCCGTGGTGGCCGATGTGACCGTGGTGCGCACCGACGAGGCCGTGCTGCCACAGCGCACGCTGGAAGTGGAACTGGAACTGCTGCTGCTCGATCAGGGGTGAGCCAACCACCTAAACGGCTGACTCAAGCCTTTGATATGTCGTTAGCTCTCCCCTCCTCCAAAGAGGATGGGGAGAAGAATCACCCCAGGCGCCAGTCCCAGCCGAGTGGGTCGCCATCCATGGCTTCCACCCCTTGGGCCGCCAGTTCGTCGCGCAGGGCGTCGCTGCGGGCAAAGTCCTTGGCGGCGCGGGCTTCCTGGCGGGCCGCGATCTGCTTGGCGATCTCATCCTCGCTGATCGTCGCTGCCTTGGGGCGCAGGCGCAGGGCGGTCCGATCGAGCGTGAGGAGGTTGAGGCCCAGCACGCTGTCAAATGCCGCGATGGCCGCCAGCTTCAACGCCGGATCGATCTTCTTGAGGGCGATCGCCTCATCGAGCACGGTCAGCGCCACGGCGGTGTTGAGATCGTCGCTGATCGCCGCATCGAAGCGTTCGACCAGCGGCGCGAGCTTGGCATGGCTGCGCCAGGTGCTGGCATCGACGCCGGCGTCCGCGCGCTCTTTCAACTGGGTCACGGCCATGACCATGCGCTTCAGCCGCGTCAGCGCGGCACCCAGCCCTTCCCAGGAAAATTCCAGCTCGCTGCGGTAATGCGCCTGAAGGCACATCAGGCGATAGGCGAGCGGGTGATAGCCGCGGTCGATCAAGAGTTGCAGGCGCAGGAACTCGCCCGAAGACTTGCTCATCTTACCCGAGCGTTCGACCAGGAAATTGTTGTGCATCCACATGCGCGCGCCCGAATTGGCCGGGTCGGCCAGGCTGCCGGCGCAGCAGAACGCCTGGTTTTGCGCGATTTCGTTGGGATGGTGGATCTCGCGGTGGTCGATCCCGCCGGTGTGGATGTCGAACGGAAAGCCCAGCAGCTTGCCCGACATCACCGAGCATTCGAGGTGCCAGCCCGGCGCACCGCGGCCCCAGGGGCTGTCCCACTCCATCTGGCGCGTTTCGCCCGGCGGGGTCTTGCGCCAGATCGCGAAGTCGGCCTGGTGGCGCTTGCCCTCGACCTGTTCGATCCGCCCTTCGCCCTCGTCGGTCGCGGCGCGGGCAAGCTTGCCATAGTCGGCCACGGTCGAAACATCGAAATAGAGCCCGCCGGGCAATTCGTAGCAGTGCTTGTCGGCAATGCTTTGGGCAAATTCGATCATCGCCGGCACATAATCGGTGGCGATCGACCAATGCGCCGGCTGGCGAATGCCCAGCGCGTCGATATCGGCCCAATAGGCCTGGGTGTAATGGCGGGCGATGTCCCAGATCGACTGCGCATTGGCGCGCGCGGCCTTTTCCAGCTTGTCTTCGCCGGCATCGGCATCGTCGGTCAGGTGACCGACATCGGTGATGTTGATCACGTGGGTGAGCGCATAGCCCTTCCACGACAGCGTGCGCCCCAGCACATCGGCAAAGACATAGGCTCGCATGTTGCCTATGTGGGGATAGTTATAGACCGTCGGCCCACAGGAATAGACCCGCGCTTCGCCAGGATGAACCGGCACGAACGGTTCGAGCGCGCGGGTAAGGCTGTTGAACAGCATGAGCGGGGCGGATTGGTCGGTCATGCCGCGCGCTTTGCCCCGCGCGGGGGTGTCCGGTCAAGGTTGCGGTGGTAAGCCAGTCCTCTCCCCCTCCTCTAAAGAAGATGGGGCTTCAGCAGCGCCAAACCAATCGCCCTGAGCAACTGTTTCCAAGGTATGCAAGCCCCCCGCCCCCGGCCCCGGCCCCCGCCCCGCTTTGACGCAAAGGCGCCGATGGTCTATGGGCCGGCGATGACACTTCCCCCCAAAGGCAGGAGCGGCCGCCCGGGACGGCCCGCCGCTTCCAACAAGGCCGCAAGTACACGCCGTCCCGATGGCAAGTCCGCGCCGCGCGCAGACCGCGCCGCGCCGCGTGACGGCGCCAGGCCGGCGACCAAGATCGAAGGCAAGCTGAGCCCCAAGCCAGCCTCACCCAAGCCCGCCGCGCGCCGCGACGATCGCCCCAGCGGCATGGCGCAGGCCCGCTCGCTCACCCAGCCGCGCGTCGGCGAGCGGCCCAAGGGGGACCGTCCGTTCAAGATCGCCAACCGCACCCCCAGCGGCAAGCCGGCGGCGCGCCCCGCGCCCACCCCGGCACAGCCGCGCGAAGATGGCCGCGAAGGCGAACGCATTGCCAAGCTGCTGGCGCGCGCCGGCGTTGCCTCGCGCCGCGAAGTAGAGCGCCTGATCACCGAAGGGCGCGTGCGCCTGAACGATGAACTCGTCACCACGCCGGCAACGATCCTCAAGAATCTCAAGGGCGTGAGCGTCGATGGCCGGCTGATCGCGGCCGCTGCCCCCACCCGCGTGTTCCGCTTTCACAAGCCCGCCGGCCTGATCACGGCCGAGCGTGATCCCTCCGGGCGGCCCACGATCTATAACGCGCTGCGCAACGCGCTGCCTCCCGAAACCCCGCGCGTGATGCCGGTGGGCCGGCTCGACCTCAATACCGAGGGCCTGCTGCTGCTGACCAACGATGGCGAATTGAAGCGCGCGCTGGAATTGCCCGCCACCGGCATTCCGCGCACCTATCGCGCCCGCACCTTTGGCGACATCTCGCAAGACCGCCTGGAAGAGCTGATCGAGGGGATCGAGATCGAGGGCGTGCGCTATGGCTCGATCGATGCCAACATGGAGCGGCGCACCGGCCGCAACCAGTGGATCGAAATGACCCTGACCGAAGGCAAGAACCGCGAAGTGCGCCGCGTGCTCGAGCATCTCGGCCTTCAGGTCTCGCGCCTGCTGCGCATTGCCTATGGCCCGTTCGAGCTGGCCGACCTGCCACGCGGCGGGGCCGAGGAAGTGCCGCAGGTTCTGGTCGAGCGCTTCCGCAAGACGCTTAAGACCAGCCCGGCCCAGCCCAAATCGGAAAATTGAACGAATGCGTATCATTGCTGGGCAATGGCGCGGGCGCAAGCTGAACGCACCCGCCGGAGACACCACCCGCCCCACGTCTGACCGCACGCGCGAAACGCTGTTTTCGATGCTGGCCAGCCGGTTGGGCGATTTCGAGGGCCTGAAAGTGGCAGATCTGTTTGCCGGATCGGGTGCCCTGGGGCTTGAGGCACTGTCACGCGGGGCGGCGCACTGCCTGTTCGTGGAACAGGATGCCGCCGCCATCCGCGCGATCCGCGCCAATCTCGCGGCCTTTCGCGTACAGGGCCAAGCCGACGTGCGCGCTTCGTCCGTGCTGTCGCTCGGCCCGGTCAAGGAACCGCTCGACCTTATCCTGCTCGATCCGCCCTATGGCACCGGTGCAGGCGCCGTGGCGGTCGATAAGCTGGTGCGCCTGGGCTGGATCGGCGAAGGCACGTGGGTTTCCCTGGAAACCCATGCCGACGAAGTGCCGCAGATCAAGGCCTGCGAGGTGGAAAGCGAACGCAAGGTGGGCAAGGCCCGGCTGACGCTGCTGCGCCTGAAAACCAAGGACTGACGGGCCCTTCGACAGGCTCAGGGCGAACGGACCACGATTGTGAACTCCGTTCGGGCCGAGCCTGTCGAAGCCCCTTAGCGCGCCGGCTTGGGCGCAAACAGCACCCCCGCCAGCGTCACCGCGCCGGCCACGGTCAGGAACAGGCCGACGCTGGCCGTCCCGCCGCGCTGGGCGAGCGCTTGCGCGGCAAAGGGCGCCAGGGCGCCGCCGATGATCCCGCCCACGTTGAACGCGATCGAGATGCCGGTGTAGCGGACCGGCACGGCATAGAGCGTGGGCAGCCAGGCCCCGAGCGGGCCATAGACCAGCCCCATCACGAACAGCGCCAAGGCCAGGGTGGCAAAGACCAGCGGCAGGTGGCCCGAGCCCAGGCCGACGCCGAAGACCAGGCCGACCAGCGCCGTCAGCCCCGCGCCGACGCGCAGCACGGCAGCCGGCCCGCGCTTGTCGGCCCACCAGCCCGCCAGCGCGATGCCCGCCGCCAGGAAGAAATTGGCCGCCAGTTGCACCGCCAGGAATTCCTGCTTGGCATAGCCCAGCTTGGTCGTGGCGAACGACAGGGCAAAGGTGGTGGCCAGGTAGAAGATGGCAAAGCAGGCGACCACGCCGGCAATGCCGGCCACCACCGCGCCGGGATGATCGGCCATCAAGCGCCCGACCGGCACCTTGGGCGGCGGCGCGGCTTCCTGCGCGGCGCGAAACGCGGCGGTCTCGCCGATCTTGAGCCGCACCCACAGCCCCAGCACCACCAGGAGCGCACTGGCGAGGAACGGCACGCGCCAGCCCCAACTGGCAAATGCGGCTTCGGGAAGAGCCAGGCCCAGGATCAGGAACAGCCCGTTGGCAAACAGGAAGCCGAGCGGCGCCCCCAATTGCGGCGCCGCACCAAAGCGCGCCTCCCAGCCCTTGGGCGCGTTTTCCACCGCGAGCAGCGAAGCCCCACCCCATTCGCCACCCAGGCCAAAGCCCTGGCCAAAGCGCAGCAGGCACAGCAGCGCAGGCGCCACCGGGCCCGCCATGGCATAGGTGGGCAGGAACGCGATCAGCATGGTCGAGCCGCCCATCAGCATCAGGCTGGCCACCAAGGTGGATTTGCGGCCAACGCGATCGCCAAAGTGGCCGAACGCGATCGCACCCACTGGCCGGGCAACGAAAGCCAGGCCAAACGTCATGAACGAGAGCAGGACCTGCGCCTCGGGCGCCTGGGCAGGAAAGAACAGCGGCCCGATGACCAGCGCCGCCGCCGTAGCGTAAATGTAGAAATCATAGAATTCCACCGCGGTGCCCACCAGGCTGGCGGCAAGGATGCGGGCATTCTGGCGAAGCGGATGGGCGGGCACAGTCATGATCTGCGCGACGTTCCCGCCGGCCCTGCCCTTGTCAAGCACGCAATCGCTTTGGCGGCCAGATGCACGGCGCCGACGCAAAAAGGGGCGCCGGTTTCCCGGCGCCCCCTCCCCGTTGCCAGGGCAACAGGTGTGCGACCCTTCAGGGCTTGGACGAATTACACGCCGTTCCGGTTGCGGCAGCTATCCGTCACCGTGCGCGAACACACGGGATACTTCTTGGGCGTAGCGTCGGTGTTGGACGCGTACTGGCCGTTGTTGGCCATGGCCGTGCCGCTCATGCCGCTGTCACTGCCCTGCATCGGCGCGGGCGCAGCGGCGCTGTTGGAGGCCATGGCGCTGCTCGGGTCAGCGGTGGGTGCCGGCGGCGTGCTGCCCGTCGCCGAAGCGGAGGCCGAAGCCGAGGCGCGGCCCTGAACCTGGGCCACGATCGACGGCCAGATCTGGGCGCGCTGGTCAGGCGTCATGGCATAGACCTGGCCACGCTGGGTGTCGTTCATCGCCCACCAGCCCTTCTGCTGGTCAGCATTGAGCGACCAGAAGTATTCCTGCTGGGCCGACGGCCATGCATCATACTTGGCCTTGAGGTCGGCCGGCCAGCCATCGTACTGGCCCTTCTGTTCCGTCGTCATCGAGAACGGACCAGCCGGGGCGGCGTCAGCGGCCGGCGGGGTGGCGGCTGCCTGGGCATGCAGGGCAACGGGCAGCGAAGCGGTCGAAAGCGCCAGGGCGCTGATGAAAATCATCTTTCGCATGGAGATCTTCTCCTGTTCCAAAGATCCGAATTGCCCAAGTTACGCCCGATCCTGTCATTTCGTTTCCGCGCTTTCGGCCAGACGTGATATTGCGTCGATCAGCCGTGCGACTTGCCCTTGACGTGCGACAAGGCGTGATTTTGCTGATGTATGGCAGATGAATAGGGTGCTTTGGCCAAGGCGCTGGACCGGGGCAGATGGGGAAATCTGCCTTGCGCGCGCGCACGTGGTTCCCTACTTGTTCCACCGTGACGAGCTTTGCCCCCCCTTCTCCCCATTCTTCCACCGGCCCCCTTGCAGGCAACGAGCCCGATTGGCTGGCGAGCCTGAACCCGCCGCAGCGCGAGGCGGTGCTGACCACCGATGGCCCGGTGCTGATGCTGGCAGGTGCCGGCACCGGCAAGACCGCCGCGCTCACCGCGCGCCTTGCCAACCTGCTGCGCCAGCGCCTCGCTTATCCCTCACAGATCCTGTGCGTGACCTTCACCAACAAGGCCGCGCGCGAAATGCGCGAGCGCGTCGGGCACCTGATCGGCCCGGCCGTGGAAGGCATGCCCTGGCTCGGCACGTTCCATTCGATCGCGGCCAAGATGCTGCGCCGCCATGCCGAGCTGGTCGGGCTGACCAGTTCGTTCACGATCATCGATACCGATGACCAGCTGCGCCTGCTCAAGCAGCTGATCCAGGCCGAAGGCGTGGATGACAAGCGCTGGCCGGCCAAGCAGCTGGCCGGGCTGATCGACCGCTGGAAGAACCGCGGGCTGGGCCCGGACGATCTCGATGCCGGGGAAAACGAAGCCTATGCCAATGGCCGCGGCGCGCATTTCTACCGGCTCTATCAAGACCGCCTGCGCACGATCAACGCCTGCGATTTCGGCGATCTGCTGCTGCATATCCTGGTGATCTTCCGCCAGCACCGCGATGTGCTGGAAGCCTGGCAGGACCGCTTCCGCTATATCATGGTGGACGAATACCAGGACACCAACGCGGTGCAGTACCTGTGGCTGCGGCTCTTGGCGCAAGTGCGCAAGAACATCTGCGTGGTGGGCGACGATGACCAGTCGATCTATTCCTGGCGCGGCGCGGAAGTGGCCAACATCCTGCGCTTTGAAAAGGATTTTCCCGGCGCCAAGGTGATCCGGCTGGAGCAGAACTATCGCTCTACCCCGCATATCCTGGGCGCGGCATCGGGCCTGATTGCCGAAAATGCGCAGCGGCTAGGCAAGCAGCTGTGGACCGAGCGCGACGGCGGCGACAAGCTGCGCGTGATCGGCGTGTGGGACGCGCCCGAGGAAGCGCGCCGCGTGGGCGAAGAGATTGAGCGGCTGGAGCGCGAGGGCTGCCCGCTCGACCGCGTGGCGATCCTGGTCCGCGCCCAGTTCCAGACGCGCGAGTTCGAAGACCGCTTCATCCAGATCGGCCTCGCCTACCGCATCGTCGGTGGCTTCCGCTTCTACGAGCGCGCCGAAATCCGCGATGCGCTGGCCTATCTGCGCCTGGTGGGTCAGCCGTCGGACGATCTGGCGTTCGAGCGGATCTACAATACGCCCAAGCGCGGCCTGGGTGACAAGACGCTGGAAAAGCTGTTCCGCTTTGCCCGCGCCAACCAGGTGCCGCTGCTCCGCGCCGCCTATGACATTACCGATACCGACGAACTGCCAGCCCGCGCGCGCAACACGCTGGCCGCGCTCGTGCGCGATTTCCTGCGCTGGCGCGAGCAGGTCGCCACGCTCTCGCCAGCCGAACTGGCCCGCACGATCCTCGATGAAAGCGGCTATACCGCCGCGCTCCAGGCCGAAAAGACAGCCGAGGCCAATGGCCGGCTGGAAAACCTGTCGGAACTCGTCCGCGCGATGGAAGAGTATGACACGCTGGGCGATTTCCTTGAGCACGTGAGCCTGGTGATGGACAACGAGGCCCAGGCCAACGAGGACAAGGTCACGATCATGACCATCCACGCCGCCAAGGGGCTGGAGTTTGACCAGGTGTTTCTGCCCGGCTGGGAAGAAGGGGTATTTCCCTCGCAACGCGCGCTCGACGAAGGGGGCCTTGCCAGCCTGGAGGAAGAACGCCGCCTGGCCTACGTGGCGATCACCCGCGCGCGGCGGCGCTGCACCATCCTGAATGCCGCCAACCGCCGCATCTATGGCCAGTGGACCAGCGCCATCCCCTCGCGCTTTATCGAGGAACTGCCCGAGGACCATATCGAGCAGGAAACCACCCTGTCGGGCGGGGCATCGATGTGGCGCGCCAACTGGAGCGAGGCGAGCGATCCCTTTGCCGACGTGGCGCGCAATCACCCGGCCAAGGCCAGCACGCGCGGCCCCGGCTGGCAGCGCGCCGCGGCGCAGATGTTCGATCCAAAGCCGCGCAAGATTGCCGAAAGCACGCGCAGCGCCGCCAGCTTTGCCAGCAAGCCACGCGCCGATCTGGCCGTGGGCGCGCGGGTGTTTCACGACAAGTTCGGCTATGGCACCATTTCCAGCCAGGAAGGCAACAAGCTGGAAATCCAGTTCGACAGCGCCGGCGAAAAGCGCGTGCTCGACAGCTTCGTGAAACCGGCCTGACATCGGGCCACAGGGGGATAGAGATGCGGGCATGGCAGCGTGGCGCGGCATGGGTGGCGGCCTTGGCCGGAGCGAGCGGCCTGGCGGCAACGGTCGCCTGGGCCTGCGCCGATAGCTCGTGCTCGCCGGTCTGGCGGCTCGATTCGCCCGACTATGCCTGCGAAGGCCGCGCGATGCTCAATCCCGGCAACGATACGCGGATCAACCTGCTGCTGCTGATCCGCAGCCTGGCCCCGGCAAGCGAAGCGGGCTTGGCCTACGCCAAGCCGGAATGGGATGACCAGCAGCTTGGCCACGTGTTCTTCAGCTGGAGGGGCCTGCGTGAAACGCTGTGGCCGACTGCGCCCGCGCCGGAGCCGGCCGCCAGTGACACCGCCGCCGCCCAATGCGCGGCCCCCAAGGCGGCGCAGGACGCGTTTGCCGCGGCCCTGGCGGCCGACGAAATACCGCAGGGCTATCGTGATACCTTGCTGGCGATGCGCGCCAAGGTCGGCTGCCCCGATCCCTTGCCCGCAACGGCGTTTCCCGATGTTCCTGCCGGCAAGTACCTTGAGTATCTGGCGGCCGCCGACGATTTCTATCGCGGGAATTATCCAGGCGCGCGCAGGGGCTTTGCTGCCCTCGAAACCAGCGCCTCCCCCTGGCTGCGCGAAACCGCCAGCTACATGAAGATCCGCGTCGCGCTGCGCAGTGCGGTGGCCGGCGCGATCGACAAGTACGGCGATTTTGCCGGGCTGGACAAAGTCGACAAGGCGCAGGCCGCGGCGGCCGGCGCGGCGATCGACGCCTATCTCAAGGCCTATCCGCAGGGGCGCTATGCCGCCTCGGCGCAGGGGCTGCGGCGGCGGGTGCTGTGGCTCACCGGGCAGGACGCGGCGCTGGCCGAGCGCTATGAAGCGATGCTGCGGGCAACGCCGGGTAGCAGCGAGGCGGCCGCCGACCTTGCCGAGGAAATCGACAACGCCCTGTTGCAGCGTGACGCGGGCGTCCAGGCGATCATGGCGGCGAACAAGACGCCGCTGCTCATGGCGATCGCCGATTTGAAGGCGATGCGCCCCAGCGATCCGGCCAAGCCGATGCCGCTTGCCGCCACGGTTCTCGCCGCGCAGGCACCGGCCTTTGCCGCAGATGGCGATCTCTATGGCCTGCTCGACGCCACGCGCAGCTATTACGCCGGCGAAGCGCCGCGCACGATCCTGGCCCGGCTGCCAGATGCCGCACGGGCGCGGTCGTTTACCCCGCTGGCGTTCAGCCGCCAGGTCTTGCGCGGCATGGCCCTGGCCAAGGCGCACGACGCCAACGAGGCCGGCTTCTGGCAGGAATTGCTGGGCGGCGCCAAGGGGCTGTGGCAGGGCCAGTTGGCGCAGCTCGGCCTTGCCCTGCGCTGGCAGCGCGACGGGCAGATCGACCAGGCCCTGGCCAGCGCCTCTCCGGTTTCCGATACTACGCTGCGCCAGCTGATGCTGCAAACCATGGCGGCGCCAGCCATGCTGCGCGCCACCGCCACCGATGCCACGCGGCCGGATGAAGAGCGCAACGTTGCCCGCTTCACCCTGCTCTACAAGGGCCTGACGCGCGGCGCCTATGGCGATGTTGGCCGCGATCTGGCGCTGGTGCCGTCTGCGCCCAAGGCAGACCTGACCTCGTGGTATGGCAGCGGCCTGGGCACGCCACCGGCGCAGCGGTTCACCATGGGGCAGTGGAGCAATGGCTGGCCTTGCCCGCCGCTGGCGCAGACCGTCGCCACGCTGGCGCGCGCCCCGGCGAACGCGGCAGCGCGGGTATGCCTGGGCGAGTTCTATCGCCTCAATGGCTTTGACGGCTTTGCCCTCTATGCCCCGTCCGATCAGGTGGACCAGCTTGGCCGTGGCCGCGACCTGTTCCCCGGCACGGCATTGTCACGCGATGCGATCTACACCGCGATCATTGCCGACAAGGCCGCCGCGCCAGACCTGCGCGCCTATGCGCTCTATCGCGCGGTCATGTGCTATTCGCCATCGGGCTACAACGGCTGTTCCGGGCCGGCCACGAGTTATGAGGCGATGCAGGCGCAAGAAGTGCCCAAGGCACAGCGCAAGGCCTGGTACGATGAACTCAAGGCCCGCTATCCGCAAAGCCGCTGGGCCAAGGCCCTGCGCTATTACTGGTGAGGCACCGGGCCATCATCCTGGCCGCGCTGGCTCTGCTGCCTGGTTGCGGCAACCGCCAGCAGCCTGCCCCGGCGCCCACCGACGCCACCCCGGCGGCCAAGGCGCAAGGCCCGGCGGTCGATCCCCATGGCTTTGATGCATTCTATGTGTGGCCCGGCGTGCGGCCAGCGGCGGACCTGACCGCGCACACCCTCTACCTGCTCGATGGCGAAGTGCGCCGCCGCCCCGGCCCGGCCCGGTTCACCCGGCTGCGCGCCGGGTTGCCACGCCTGCCCGATGCGCAGCTGTGGCTGGTGGTGCGGATCGATCGGCTGGACCTGTCGCGGCGCACCTGGGCGGTGATCGTGGCCGACATGGAACGCTGGCAGGCGGCCGGCAATCACCTCGCCGGCCTGCAGATCGATTTCGATGCGGCGACGCAGGGGCTCGATCGCTATGGCGCGTTCCTGGCCGATGCGCGCAGCCACCTGCCCCGGCCCTGGCGCCTGTCGATCACTGGCTTGATGGATTGGAGCGCCAACGGCGATCCTGCCGCACTGGCGCGGCTCAAGCCGGTGATCGACGAAGTGGTGGTGCAGACCTATCAGGGGCGCAGCACGATCCCCGGCTATGACACCTATTTCCGCAAGATGGCGCATTTCCCGCTGCCGTTTCGCGTGGCCCTGGCCGAGGGCGGCGCCTGGACGCCGCCCCCTGACCTGGCCCGACAGCCGCAGTTCAAGGGCTATGTCGTGTTTCTGATGCCCAAGCAGATCAAGCGCTGATCACGCGTCGAGCGCGTGGCGCCCCAGCCGCACGGTGGCGCGATGGCCCACCCGGCCGGCCGCGTTGCGCTGGTCGATCGTGTCCATCATCACCCATTCGTTGGTCACTGCCTGCGGCGTGACGGTCAACGCCATGTAGCCGCGCTGCGCCGTGTCGCACCACGCCAGTTCGGGATTGGCGGCCACCAGGCCCGCTGCCACGGTTTGCGGCGCCACGCCGACATCGTGTTCGAACCCGGGCGAGGTTACCGAATGCCCGGCAAATTCCACCGCCGTGGCCTTGCCGTCCTGGCGCAGGTTATAGGCCCAGGCGTTGTGGCTATCGCCCGAGATCACCACGGTGTTGCCGCCCATCGCCTGCACGCTGCGCAGGAAACGCGCCCGCGCCGCCGGATAGCCGCCCCAGTTGTCGTAATTGAACGGCAGGCCCAGCTTGGCCGCCATGATCCCGCTGCCGACATAGCGGGCGGCCTGTTCGGATTGGCCGCGTACCCAGTCCTGCGCCGCGGCGGGCATCACCGTTTCGCCCATGATCGTGCCAAAGCCCACGATCTGCCAGGGCCGCCCGCTCTTGACCGAGGCCTGCATCGCGCTCGCCAGCCAGGCTTCCTGCTCGCTGCCCATCATCGTGGCGGCCGGGTCCTGCCAGGCGCCATCGCGGAACGCCTTGAGCGCGGCGATGGGATCGGCGGCCTGGAACAGCGGCGCCACGTCAGGCTGCCGGGTGCGGCCCAGCAGGCGGGTTTCGGTGGGGAACAGCGTGGCGAGGCCGCCGATGTCATAGGCCTTCCACGGTGCCTCGCTTACCGGCATCCATTCGCGATAGACCTGCATCGCGGCGTCCTTGCGCACGCTCCAATCGCCTTCGGTGGCCGGATCGTGATGCTGCGCGCCGCCGGCCCAGCTGTCGTTGGCGCTTTCGTGATCGTCCCACTGCGCAATCATCGGGAAGCGGGCGTGCAGCGCCTGAAGATCGGGATCGGCGCGATAGCTGGCATAGCGCAGGCGATAATCGGCCACGTGCACCGTATTGGCATCGGGCAGCACAATGCGGCCGGCCACGCTGTCCTTGGGCAGCGGATAGTGGCCGGGCGCATATTCATAGAAATAGTCGCCCAGGTGGATGGTGCAATCGAACGCATCGTTGCGCGCGGCATGGGCATAGGCGTTGAACCAGCCGAACGGCATGTTGGAACAGGAAAATACCGCGGCGCGCCAGGGCTGCTGGCCATCGGCCGGCAAAGTGCGGGTGCGGCCGACCGGTGATTTGCTGCCATCGGGCGCGATGAAGCGGTAGTAATAGGTCCGCGCCGGGGCCAGGCCCGTGGCCACGATCTTGACGGTATGATCCCGCCACGGCCCGGTCTGCATCGTGCCCCCCGCCACGGCGCGGCCGAATTCGGGGCTTTCGGAAAGCTCTACCGCCACATCCGCCACGCCGCCGTCGGTGGGCACATAGCGCGTCCACAGCAGGATTTCGTGCGCGCCAGGCTCGCCGCTGGCGACGCCATGGGTAAACCCGCGCGCCCCCAGCATGTCGGCGGCACGCACCCAATCGGGCAGGAGCAAGGCGCCCGTGCCAAACATGGCGGTCTTGATGATCTGGCGGCGGTGAAACTGCATGGCGTTGGTCCTGGCAGGAAGGGGTGCGCCCCTTCATCCCGGATTACGTGACAGCTTGATGAAATGCCGCGATATTTCGCTTCTTTGCCCCAAAGGCCGCTGGGCCCGGGGCCTGCCCGCGCCGGATCGCACCGGCGCGCACAGGCTTACAGCGCGGAAACGTGCAGAAAGTTGGGGATCGGGCCATTCCATTCGCCCGGCGGGCTGGGCGGCTCGCTGCGATATTCGCGGCGGCGATCGCCCTGGCGCCCGGAATCGCGGCGGCCGGCATCGGCCCGGTAATCGTCGCGGCGATAGTCGTCGCGCCGATTATCATCACGACGGCTATCATCGCGACGGGTGTCATCACGACGGGGCTCTTCCCGGGTGCTTTCGATGCGCGCCGGGGTTTCCTCTGCCGCCGGGGCCGCGTCCTTCTTGCGGCGGGCCGGCTTTTCGGAAGCGGCCTTTTCCGCCTTAGGCGCGCGCTGCGGCTTTTCGGCCTTGTCGCGGCTCTTGCGGGCCGGGCGCTCTTCCGCTTCGGCGGCGGCACCGATATCCAGCGTCATCACCGGGATCGCGCTGCCGGTCAGCTTTTCGACGTTGTCGATCGCTTCGGCATCTTCCGGGCTGACCAGCGTGAACGCGCGGCCAGTGGCGCCGCCACGGCCGGTGCGGCCGATGCGGTGCACGTAATCGTCGGGGTGCCACGGCGTGTCGAAGTTGAACACATGGCTCACCCCCTTCACGTCAAGCCCGCGCGCGGCCACGTCGGACGCGACGAGGATGTTGATCGCGCCGTCCTTGAACTTCTGCAGTTCGGCGTTGCGTGCCGACTGGTCCATGTCGCCATGGATTTCGCCCGCGGAAAAGCCATGGCTCTTGAGGCTCTTGGCAAGTTCGCGCACGGTCGTCTTGCGGTTGCAGAACACGATCGCGGTGGTCACGTTGTCGGTGCGCAGCAGATGGCGCAGCGCCTCGCGCTTGGCGCGGCTGGCCACCTTCACCTTGTGCTGCACGATGTTGATGTTCGTGCTGGCCGGGCGCGCCACTTCGATCGACTTGGGGTTCGACAGGAAGCGATCCGCCAGCTTCTTGATCGGCGGCGGCATGGTGGCGGAAAACAGCAGCGTCTGGCGCTGGGCCGGCAGCTTGGAACAGATCGATTCGATATCGGGAATGAAGCCCATGTCGAGCATGCGGTCGGCTTCGTCGATCACCAGCATTTCGCAGCCGGTGAGCAGGATCTTGCCGCGCTCGAACAGGTCCATCAGGCGGCCGGGGGTGGCGATCAGCACGTCGACACCCTCTTGCAGGGCCTTGACCTGGTCGCCCATCTGCACGCCGCCGATCAGCAGGGCCATCTTGAGATCGTGGTTCTTGCCGTACTTTTCAAAGTTTTCGGCAACCTGGGCCGCCAGTTCGCGCGTCGGCTCGAGAATCAGCGAGCGCGGCATCAGGGCGCGGCGCCGGCCATGGGCCAGAATGTCGATCATCGGCAGCACGAAGCCGGCCGTCTTGCCGGTGCCGGTCTGGGCGATGCCGATGATGTCGCGCATCATCAAGACCGAAGGGATGGCCTGGGCCTGGATCGGAGTCGGCTCGTCATAGCCGGCGTCGATGACCGACTTAAGCAATTCATCAGAGAGGCCGAGATCGGCGAACTTCATGCAGGTTATGTTCCGAAAGCAGGATGGCCCGCCAGCCTGGCAACGAGACACCGTGCGTGTGCCGCCACCCTGGATGCAAGGCCACCGGTACGGGCCACTTGCGACCCGACACTCAATGCGGGCCCGCTATGCCGAAACCTGCCGGAAAGTCAAGGAAAGCCGCGTACAGCTACGCGCTCAACGGCCGACTTCGTGCAGGCGGGTGATCGTGCAACTGGCCCCGGCCCGCGAATGGATCACGTCACGCCCGGTGCACAGCATCCCGTCGCTGCTTCTTTCGGCATAGAAACCGACATAGAAATCACGGGCATTGCAGGTTTTTTCCAGGCTGGCGACAACCTGGCGACGGTCTCTGAGCAGCAGGACGATCTGGCTGTCGGACGAAGACGGCGCGATCGCCGCGATCCCGCCCAGCGCCACGCAGCCCCCGCCATGGCGCCCGCGCAGCACCATCGGCGGCTGGGGCATGGGCGGTGGCGGCGGCATGTCGCGCCCCATGATGCCGGGCGTGATGCGGATGATCAGGCGCTGCTCGATGCGCACCTGGCGCCAGGGTTCATCGGCAAGGCCATCGGCCAGCGCGCCTCGATCATCGAGGAGGTCGGGCGCTGCCTCGCTCATCGGGCCCGAGGCCGCGTCACGCAGCGGCTGTGGCAGGCTGGCGGCGGGCATGGCATGGCCGGCCGGCGCAGGAACGCCGGCGCCATCAGGCGCCGTGCCCACGGCATCAGGCCCGATGACAACGCCCGCGAGCGCCGCCATGGCCAACAAGGGATGGACCAGACCAGGCATCAGCAAATCGGCAAGAACCAACGATCCCTCATGGTCGTGACCCTGGCGCCCCCCTAGGCACCTGGCCCGAACCGACACGCCTCCAAGAGGCAGGCACCGTGCCTTGCAGCCGGCGCTTGAACCGTGCCTTAACCCGCCCGGGATGAAAAAGGAATTGCTGCGCGGCGCGCGGCGGCGTAGCCGGAGGCCATGGTCGAAACGCTTGCACCCCGCGCGGAAACCGCGCCTTTCCTGGAAGCCGCCGCTGCCCTTTTGGGCGCCAAGGGCTTTACCACCGATCCCGATGCGATCTCTCCCTGGCTGACCGATTGGCGCCAGCGCTTTACCGGTCGCGCCCTGGGCATGGCCTCGCCCGCCACGACCGAGGAAGTGGCTGGCCTGGTGCGCCTGTGCGCCGCCCACAACGTGCCGATCGTGCCGCAGGGCGGCAACAGCGGCATGTCTGGCGGCGCCACGCCAGATGAGACCGGCCACGCCGTCGTGCTCTCGCTGCGCCGCATGAACGCGATCCGCAGTGTCGATACCGCCACGCGCAGCGCCACGTGCGAGGCCGGCGTGATCCTGCAGGTGCTGCACGAGGCGGCCGAGGCCAAGGGCCTGCGCTTCCCGCTCTCGCTGGGCGGCAAGGGCTCGGCCACGGTTGGCGGCTTGATCTCCACCAATGCCGGCGGCACGCAGGTGCTGCGCCACGGCTCGATGCGCGCGCTGGTGCTGGGGCTTGAAGCGGTGATGCCCGATGGCACGGTGTTCAACCAGCTGGTGCCGCTCAAGAAGGACAACCGCGGCTTCGATCTCAAGCAGTTGCTGATCGGATCGGAAGGCACCCTGGGCGTGGTCACCGCCGCCACGCTCAAGCTTGAGCCCGCCGTGGCCGCGCGCGAAGTGCTGTGGGCCGGAACGCAAAGCCTGCCCCAGGCGCGCGAACTGCTGCTCCTGGCCGAGCGCCTGGCCGGCCAGGCGCTGGAAGGCTTCGAGGTGATGCCCCAGCACAGCCTTGACGCGGTGCGTGACTACTTGCCCGGCGCGCGCCAGCCGCTGGCCGAAGACCATGCCTGGCACGTGCTGATCGAAATGGTCGCCGATGCCGATGGCGCCGAACGCCTGCCCGAGCTGGCCCAGCGCGTGCTGGAAGAAGCGTTCGAGGCCGGGCTCATCGATGATGCCACCATGGCCGCCAACGAAACCCAGGCCGAGGCATTCTGGAACCTGCGCGAATCCATCGCCCCGGCCGAACGCGCGCTGGGCCCGGCGGTCCAGCACGATATCAGCGTGCCGGTGGAAAAGATGCCCGCCTTCGTCGAGGAAGCGGTGCCCCTGCTCGAAGCGCAATGGCCCGGTACCCGCGCCGTCGGCTTTGGCCACCTGGGCGATGGCAACATCCATTTCCACGTGATCGCGCCGCAAGGGGTCGACCGCGCCAGCTGGGAAGCGGGTGACGGCAAGGCGATCAGCCGCCAGGTCCACGACATGGTCACCGCCTGGGGTGGCTCGATCTCGGCCGAGCATGGCATTGGCCAGTTGAAGCGCGATGAACTGGCGCGGCTGGGCGATCCGGTGGCGCTGTCCATCCTGCGCCATGTGAAGCAGGCGCTTGATCCGCAGGGGCTGATGAACCCCGGAAAGCTGATCTGACCACCGCCCCTGGGGGTGGCCAATTCCAGCCCGATGCCGAATCGGGAACGCTTTGGCCGATAAACCCCCAGTCCGGCGCGGCCTTGCGCTTGTCACTGCCGGGTTGAGGCCTTATGCCCGGCGCGCGCCCGTGCTGGCCACGGGCCCGTTATTGTTTTCGGAGAGAGTTCATGGCCAGCGCGCCGCAAGCCAACCTGCCCCTGTTCTACAAGGACCTCATGCCCCTCAACACGCGCGACCACGCCACGTGGCGCGCGCGCGGCGCCCAGTCGGCCCCCTGGCTGATCGGCCAGCACGCCATCCCGTTGACCGTGGAAGAGTTCCCGCAGGCGGCCCGTCACTTCCCCATCATCTTCGCCTCGGGTGACAATCCCGTGCCGCTGGCGCTGATGGGCCTGAACGAAGGCGTCAACGTCTTCGTCAACGAAGAAGGCAAGATCGACCAGCCGGTCTATCTGCCGGCCTATGCCCGCCGCTATCCCTTCATGCTGGCCAAGCTGATGCCCGACAGCGACGACCTGTCGCTGTGCTTCGATCCGTCGAGCGGCCTGGTCGGTGAATTCGAAGATGGCGAACCGCTGTTCGACGGCGACCAGCCGAGCGAAGCGACCAAGCAGGCCCTGCAGTTCTGCGAACAGTTCGAACAGGCCGGCCAGCGCACGCAGGCGTTCATCGATGAACTCAAGAAGCACAACCTGCTGATGGAAGGCGAAGTCGCCATCCAGCAGACCGGTGTGGACCAGCCGTTCATCTATCGCGGCTTCCAGATGGTGAATCAGGAAAAGCTGCGCGAAATCCGTGGCGACGTGCTGCGCGGTTGGGCCCAGAGCGGCCTGCTGCCGCTGCTCTATGCGCACATCTTCTCGCTCGACCTGATGAGCACGATCTTCGGCATCCAGGCCGAGCAGGGCAAGGCCCCCGCTCCGGTGGCGGTGCCCGCGCTCTGATCCAGTACGGCGGTCGGCATGCCGGCCGCCCTGCTTCGGGCTCACGCGCCGAATCAGACAAGCCCCTGCCGGCAACGGCGGGGGCTTTTTTCGTGGACTGCCCGCAAGTCTGTCTTCATCCTGACGCGCAGCGGTGTCACAAATTGTGAGGAATCACCCGAACTTGGCCGAATGCTTAACGCCAAGTGTATTTGCTGTTCAGGAAAGGGCTGCGCAGCAAACAAAGATTCACGGTAAATGCAATAAATTTCTGCATCACCCCCTTGCATGGCCGGAAAGTGTTGCCTATCTTCATCACATCAGGTCGGCGCTCCCCTCATGGCCCGATCTGATTGGTGCACTTGGTGCACCTCCTCCCTGAACCTTGGCCACCTGGAGCTTGTCTCCAGGTGGTTTTTTCTTGGGGGTTTGGGCGGATCGCTATTCCGCCGCGCGGGGCCAGCGTTGCGCTGCCTGGCCCATCGCCGCAACATCGGCTGCCAACGCCCGCACCATCCCGGTCATTGTCTCCACCACGTCGGCCAGCCCCTCGCCCGGCTCTGCCAGCGCGGCATCGAGATAGGCGCTGCGATCGATTTCCACCTGCATCGCATGGATGCCCGCCTCGCGCCGGGCCTGGCGCTCGAGGCCATAGCCGCCGGCATAAGGGCGGTTGTGCGCGGCGCGCGCGCCACAACTGGCCAGGTGGCCAAAGGCAGTGCCCATCAACCCGCTCGCGCAGGCCGCGCCAAAGCGATCACCCAGGACATAGGTCGGCGGCGCCTCGCCCGAATCGCGACGTGGCAGCGAAGGCATCGAGTGCAGGTCGATCAGCAGCGCCGCCCCCCAGCGCGCCGCCAGATCGGCCAGCGCGCCGGCCAGGGCCTGGTGATAGGGCAGATGGATGTGTGCGATGCGCGCCTGGATTTCGGCCGCCGGGGTGCGCTGGCGCCAGATTTCGCCCAAGCCCACCAATCGACGGGGCACCAGCCCCAACCCGCTGTGCGCCCGGCGCGCCGCCATCGGCCCGCGCGGCAACGGTGGAAAATCCGCCATGGCCGGATCGGGCACGATCATCTCGCGATCGAGATCATCGGGCGCGCGGTTGAGATCGATCATCGCGCGCGGCGCCCGCGCCACCAGCAGCGCCGCCCCGGTGTGCCGCGCCACGGCCTGCGCCACCAGATCGACCAGGCGATCTTCCAGTCGCCGCGCCGCCTGCGCCGGCTGGCGCATCGCCGCCAGCACCCCGGCGGGATAGGACCGCCCGGCATGGGGCACGGCCAGGATCACCGGAATCGGCGCGGGGTTGCCTTGTTGCAGCACGAAGGCCGGGCCACCTTCGCCCGGAATCGTGCCGCCTTCGCTGTGGATTACAGGGGAAACCGGGTCGGTGCTGCCTGGCTTTGCCCCAAGGTGGCACGAATCGGTTGCGGCACGATCGGTTGCATCCATCATCATTGGCTGCAATGCTTTGCCGGTTCTGTCAAAAGCGCATCTGGGCAAAACCCCGAACGCGCAAAGCGGCCGCCGTGGCGAGCATCGATCACGCCGATGGCCGTGGCCGAAGATTGTTAACCCGCCGGGCACTATAGCAGCCCCCCGGCCAGGTGCCTACGCCGGCCACGGCGTGACGCATGGGCCGGGTGCATCTGGAAAACGACATGGAAAATCAGAAGGGTAACATGATCCGCATCCTGCTGGCAGAAGACGAAGAGGCCATGCGCACCTACCTCGCCCGCGCCTTGGAAAACGCCGGCTACAGCGTGGTCGCGGTCGATCGCGGCACTGCCGCGGTTCCCCTGCTCGAAAGCCAGACATTCGACCTGCTGCTCTCGGACATCGTCATGCCCGAAATGGACGGGATCGAACTCGCCCAGCGCTGCAGCGAAATCAGCCCGGGCACCAAGGTGATGTTCATCACCGGCTTTGCCGCCGTTACCCTCAAGGCCAACCGCGAGGCACCGCAGGCGCGCGTGCTGTCCAAGCCGTTCCACTTGCGCGACCTGGTGATGGAAGTGGACCGCATCTTTGCCGACGCGGCATAAAAAATCCGGATTTGCCCCCTTGCCAAGCCCCGGCGGCGCGGTTAGTGGGGCGCTCCCGACGCCGAGAGGCTGACGGACATTCGATGGTGCGGGCGTATAGCTCAGTGGTAGAGCACTATGTTGACATCGTAGGGGTCGCAAGTTCAATCCTTGCTACGCCCACCATCGGAGACCCATGAAAAGCCCCGCTTCGGCGGGGCTTTTTCGTTTGCGCTTGCTGTTGCAAACCTCGCTCAATCGGTTGCGATGAAGTGATCGGCCAGGGTCTTGGCCGTGAACCCATGGCTGTAGCTTTGCGGATCGAGCGGCAGCATCGTGGCGTTCCAGCGGTTCCAGTCCTGGGTCAGTGCGGCAAAGACATCGGGATGGCGCGCTTTCAGGTTGGCGCGCTCCATGGGGTCGGCCTCGACATCGAACAGGAACGTGTTGTCGCCGATTTTCAGGTATTTCCATTGGCCACGCCGCGCCGCCTGCTGGTCGTGCAGCTTGTACCGCCAATAGAGCGTGCGTGGCGGCAGGCTGCCACCGGCAATCGCGCTGCGAATATCGATGCCATCGGGGGCAAAGGCAGGATCGGGCGCGCTGCCCGCCGCCGCGACGAACGTCGGCAGCCAGTCCATCGAGATGATCTGCGCCGTGCTGGTGCTGCCCGGCTGGCTAAGGCCGGGCCAGCGCACGATCGCGGGAATGCGCAGCCCGCCTTCGAGCAGCTCGGTCTTGCGCCCGGTAAACGGCCAGGTATCGGCAAAGCGTTCGCCGCCGTTGTCGCTGGTGAACACCACCACGGTGTTGTCGGCCTGGCCCGAATCCGCGAGCGCCTTGAGAATGCGCCCAACCTGAAGATCGAGGCGCTGCACCATCGCGGCATAGGTTTTCTGGCTGCCGCCATCGAAGTGCATCAGCGCCTCCGGGTCCTTGGACTGCGCCAGCCGCTTTGATTCGCTGTCGTCGTCCGGGGTTTCCCAGGGCCAGTGCGGCGCGGTGAAATGCAGGCTGAGCAGCCAGGGCTTGCCGATGCCGGCATTGCGGCGCACCGCCGCCACGGCATGATCGCCCAAGAGATCGGTCAGGTATCCGGCCTGCTGCACCGGCGTGGCCCCGTCCCACAGATCCGGCCGGCCGCCCGAGGTGGCGTGGGTGTAATAGTCCACCGCGCCGCTGCGGATGCCCCAGAATTCGTCATAGCCGCTCAATCGCGGATCATAGTCGGGCAGGCTGCCCAGATGCCACTTGCCGATCAGCCCGGTGGCGTAGCCGGCCTTGCGCAGCAGCGAAGGCAGCGTGGGTTGGCTGGGCGGCAGGCCGATCGCACGCTGGGCCAGCGGCTCTTCCAGGCCGACCGGCAGGCGATACTGATAGCGCCCGGTGATCAGCGCCACGCGCGTGGCGGTGCAGACGGCGCTGTTGGCATAGGCCTGGGTAAAGCGCACACCCTGCTGCGCCAGGGCATCGATGGCGGGCGTGGCATAATCGCGCCGGCCATAGCACGAGACATCGGCATAGCCCATGTCATCGGCCATGATATAAAGGAAATTCAGCTTCTTGCCTGCCTCAGGCACGGCCAGCGCAGGCGATGCCAGCGCCGCGCCTCCGGCAGCAAGGCCAGCCAGGGCAGCGCGGCGGGAAAGGTGGGTGGCGGGCATGGCAGGCTCCTTGCAGCAGGATGGAACGGCGCGGCAGAGGTCCGCCGGTTGCGGATAATTGTCTACAAATTTAATTGAGTGAAGCGCATAGCCGTGCTTGCTGCCGGCGACCGGTAATTACCCGGCAATTGCGCCACATGCGAGCCAACTGCGCTTGATCGCGGCGGCCGGCGCGGGCCACGTGCCAGGCATGAACGATGTTTCCACCGATGCGACCCTGGCGTGCCGGCGTCTGTACTGGTCCGCGCTGCAGGATCGGTGGGACCGTCGCACCCGGCAGGCCGCGGCGTGGCTGGCGCACGAGGCGGGCGTGGTGGATATCGGCTGCGGCCTGATGCCGCTGCGCGACCACCTGCCGGCCGGCACCCGCTATGTCCCGGTCGACATCGTCGATCGCGGCCCCGGCACGGTCCTGACCGATCTCAACGCCGATCCCCTGCCCCGCTTTGCCGAACGCGCCGCCGCGATGCTGGGCGTGGTCGAATATGTCACCGATCTGCCCCGCCTGTTTGCCCAGTTGCGCCAGTTCGACCGCGTCGTCCTGTCCTACAACCACGCCTCGGTGCAGGATGTGCTGTGGGCCATGCGCCTGCGCCGCAAGGAGGTGATCTGGCTGCACCGCCACGGCCCGGCACGCTTTGCCCGCCTGTTGGAGGACGCCGGCTGGCACATCGCGCGCCGCCACCGCGTGCGCGTAGGCGAGGCGATGTACGATCTGCGCAGTCGCCCCTGAATCGCCATCGCGTTGCCGCACTGCGGCGCAAAACATAAGCTCGGTTCAAGAATCGCCGGAGCCGCGCTTGCGCCGCGTTCCGCACCTGCTAAGGGGGCGGTAAGTTCAACTCCCCAGGCAAGGCAACAGGACGGCTATGGCGAAGATCAAGGTGAAGAACCCGATCGTCGAGATCGACGGCGACGAGATGACCCGCATCATCTGGGAATGGATCCGCGAACGCCTGATCCTTCCCTACCTCGACCTGGACCTCAAGTATTTCGATCTTTCGGTCGAAAAGCGTGACGAAACCGGCGATCAGATCACGATCGATTCGGCCAACGCGATCAAGCAGTACGGCGTGGGCGTGAAGTGCGCCACGATCACCCCGGACGAAGCCCGCGTCGAAGAATTCGGCCTCAAGAAGATGTGGAAGTCGCCCAACGGCACGATCCGCAACATCCTGGGCGGCGTGGTCTTCCGCGAGCCCATCGTGATCCAGAACGTGCCCCGCCTGGTGCCGGGCTGGACCGACCCGATCGTGGTTGGCCGTCATGCCTTTGGTGACCAGTACAAGGCCACCGACACCCTGATCCCGGGCCCGGGCAAGCTGCGCCTGGTGTTCGACGGCGTGAACGGCGAATCGATCGATCTCGAAGTGTTCGATTTCCCCTCGGCCGGCGTCGCCATGGCGATGTACAACCTTGACGATTCGATCCGCGACTTTGCCCGCGCCAGCTTCAACTATGGCTTGAACCTGGGCTGGCCGGTCTATCTGTCGACCAAGAACACCATCCTCAAGGCCTATGACGGCCGCTTCAAGGACCTGTTCCAGGAAGTGTTCGACAGCGAAGGCTTCAAGGAAAAGTTCGCTGCCGCCGGCATCGAATACCAGCACCGCCTGATCGACGACATGGTCGCTTCCGCGCTCAAGTGGTCGGGCAAGTTCGTGTGGGCCTGCAAGAACTACGACGGTGACGTGCAGTCCGACACGGTAGCCCAGGGCTTCGGCTCGCTCGGCCTGATGACCTCGGTGCTGATGACGCCAGACGGCAAGACCGTGGAAGCCGAAGCGGCCCACGGCACCGTGACGCGCCACTATCGCCAGCACCAGCAGGGCAAGGCGACCAGCACCAACCCGATCGCCTCGATCTTCGCGTGGACGCGCGGCCTGATGTATCGCGGCAAGTTCGACGAAACCCCCGAAGTGGTGCGTTTTGCCGAAACGCTGGAGCGCGTGTGCATCGAAACCGTGGAAAGCGGCAAGATGACCAAGGACCTCGCGATCCTGATCGGCCCCGACCAGCCCTGGATGACCACGGAAAAGTTCTTCGAAGCGATCGTGGAAAACCTGGAAAAGGAAATGGCTGCCTGGGCCTGAACCCGCGCCATTTCGCATGAAAAAGAAAGGCTCCGGCATCTGCCGGGGCCTTTTCTTTTGGGGGAATAACCGGCTAGCAGAACATGACGCGGTCTTGCGGGGCACAACAGGCGCAAGCAGCCGTGGGCAAGGGGGCCTTTGGCAAGTGAGTAGCATGACGGAATTGGCACCCATGGTGGGGATCGCGCTGGCCGTGGTGGCCGTGCTCGCCACGCTGCTGGTGCTGCTGCTCGTGCGCCGCCGCCGCGCCGCCGCCCTGGCCGCACAAGAGGCCGAACTTGTGGAAGACGCAGCGCCCCCACCGCAGCGCCGCCGCAACTTCGGCCCCGGCACGGGCACTGCCGACGACCCGGCCGACATGCCGGACGATGGCCCCAGCCTGCCCGCGTTCGTCACCGCGGCCCAGGCCGCCAGTGCCGCCGTGCAACCGAACCCGCCATTCCTGGCCGAACCGCCCGCCCCGCGCCCGCCGCGCGGGTTGCCCGCCGCCATCGCCGGCGCCCTGGCCCAGGCCGTGGTGTTTCGCCAATCCTTCCCGCCCGCACCAACCGGGGCGCACAGCTTCTATGGTGGCGTGCCGTTCACCCCGGGGCCGCTGGAGTGGCCGCGCTCTGCCCACACCGGCCTGCCGCTGCATTTCCTGTTGCAGATGGATTGTGCGCAAGTGCCGCCCCGCGCCCGCCTCGGCGTTTTGCCCGGCAGCGGCGTATTGCTGTTCTTTGCCGATCTCTCTGCCGTGCCCGGCGCCGCCGCCGCAACCGAAGGCCGCGTGATCTGGATCGATGATGCCGGCGCGGCCGAATGGACCGAGGCAGAGCCGCCGGCCGATCTGCCCCCGGCCTATGCCGATGCCGCCGCGCAGGCCTGGCCCTGGGCGATCGATGCCGCCGATGCGCCACAAGTGCTGCCGCGTTGGCCCTTCGCGCCCGCCGTGATCGAACTGACCATGGCGGCCCACGATCCGGCCGCACCGCCGCTCACCTGGCCCGAAAGCGCGGCCACCGCCGATGCCCTGCTTGCCGCGCAGGGCAGCCCGGTGGCGGTCTTTGCGCTTTCACCCAACGATTTCAACCTGGGCGACCACGGCCTGATGGATCGTCCCTGGCCCGGTTTCCCGCACGATTGGCTGTCCATCCAGACGCTGGTGGCGATGCTGCTGCGCGAAGCCGGACGGACCAGCGTGGCTGCCGCCCGCGCGCTCTGGCCCGATCTGGCGGACGAGGATCTGCGCACGCTCCTCGCCCAGATCAAAAGCGAATGCGGCGAATGGCATGCCCTGGCGCGCAACAAGGCGGCCTTTGCCGATGTCACCGCGCCAGTGCGCGACGCGTTCTGGCAATGGTTTTCGGGCTATGCCCCCCTCGCCCGCCTGGTGGCGCCGCGTGGCTGCGTCGCCGCGGTGGAAACCACGCTGCATGCCCTGCCCGGCAGCGCGGCAGCCTTTCCCGATGAACTCGTGGCGCGGCTCGCCTATCGCCATGCCTTGGCAGTGCGCACCGCCGCGCGCGTCCACGCCCGCGTGCCCGATCGCCTGCTCGCCGCCCCCTGCGAGACGGAGAGCGATCAATCCGACCGCATCCGCCGCCAGTTGCTCCTGCTGGAACTCTCGGCCGACGAGGCGCTGGGCCACCACCTGGGCGACCACGTCCTGCAGTTCTGGATCACGCCCGAAGACCTGGCCGCGCGGGAGTTTGCCGCGGTCGAGGTGACCGCTCCCGCCGTCTGAGCGAATAGCCACACAAACTTACGGCCGCCAGGGGTGGCCAAGCCAGGCTCCACCCCCTAGCCTGCGCAGCATGGCAGGCCAGCTTCTTCCCACCTCCGCGCTTTCCGATGCCCTGGTGATCCTGGGCGCGGCGGGCATCGTCATCCCCGCCTTTGCGCGCTTTCGCATCACACCGATCATCGGCTTCATCCTCGTCGGCCTTCTCGTCGGTCCCTATGGCCTGGGTTCGCTGGCGCAGCAGATGCCCTGGCTGCACTATGTCACGATATCCAATCCCCACGCGATAGAGCCGTTTGCCGAGTTCGGCATCATCCTGCTGCTGTTCGAAATCGGCCTGGAACTCTCGTTCAACCGCCTGTGGTCGATGCGCCGGCTGGTGTTCGGGCTGGGCGCGATGGAACTGATCGGCTCGGCGCTGCTGGTGGGTCTGGGCCTCATGCTGCTGGGCCAGCCGGTGGCTGGGGCGCTGGGCCTGGGCCTGGCGCTGGCGCTTTCCTCCACCGCGCTGGTGCTGCCGATCTCGGGCACGCAGGGGCCGGTGGGCCGCGCGGCCCTGTCCATGCTGCTGTTCGAAGATATCGCGCTGGTGCCGATCATCTTTCTGCTCGGCGCCATGGCCCCGGTGGCCGCGGCCAACGCGCCCAGCCTGGTCGAGACGCTGTGGAAAGGCGGCGCGGTAATCGTCGCGCTGCTGGTGTTCGGGCGGTTCGGCCTGCCCCCGCTGTTTGCCCAGGCGGCCAAGACCAAGAGCCCCGAACTGTTCCTTGCCGCCAGCCTGCTGGTGGTGATCGTGGCGGCACTTGCCACCGGCGCGGCCGGCCTGTCACCCATCATGGGCGCTTTGCTCGCCGGCCTGCTGATCGCCGAAACCGAGTATCATGGCGAGGTCGAGGCGATTACCAAGCCATTCAAGGGCCTGGCGCTGGGGGTATTCCTGATTACCGTTGGCATGGGGATCGACCTGCGCGTGCTGGCCGCCAATTTCGGCCCGCTGGCGCTGGGGGTGCTCGGCGTCGTCGTGGCCAAGGCATTGGTCACCGGCCTGCTGCTGCTGTTCTGGGGCAAGGAACGATCGACCGCGATCGAGACCGGCATCCTCATGTCCAGCCCTTCGGAAACCACGCTGATCGTGTTGGGCACGGCGGCCCAGGCCCAGTTGATCCAGCCGGCCACCGCGCAGTTCTGGCAGATCGTTACCGCCATTGGCCTCACCATCACGCCGCTGCTCGCCAAGGTGGGCCAAGTGGGCGCCGGCCGGGTGCGCAACCGTGCCGGGGCCGATGAGGTGGCGGTGGAAGAGCCCGAGGGCCGCCGCACCGTGATCCTGGGCTTTGGCCGCGTCGGCCGCCTGATCGGCGAAATGCTTACCGAACATGGCCGCCCCTATCTCGCGCTCGATGCTGAACCCGCCGTGGTCCGCGCCGCGCGCGCCGCCGGCCTGCCGGTGCTGTTCGGCAATATCGACAGCGCCGCCGTGATCGACCGGCTCAACCTGGCTGACGCCAGCGCGGTGATCGTGACCATGGACGAGCCGGTGCTGGCGCTGCGCATCGTGCGCAAGCTGCGCACCCTGGCGCCAGACGTGCCGATCATCGTGCGTGCGCGCGATCCCGGCCACGCTGCGCAGCTCTATCGCGCCGGGGCCAGCCACGCCGTGCCCGAAACGCTGGAAAGCTCGCTGCAACTGTCCGAAGCGGTGCTGGTGGACCTGGGCGTGCCGATGGGCCCGGTGATCGCCTCGATCCACGAAAAGCGCGATCAGTTCCGCCAGCAGATCATGGCCGAGGGCGAACTCGCCGCGCCGCCGCGCCTCAAGGCCAGCCGTTTGCGGGAGCGGTGAAGGAACGGGGGAAAGGCCCCCTCCACCACCGCTGCGCGGTGGTCCCCCTCCCCACCCTGTGGGGAGGATCACGTAAGGCCCTCCCCACCATGTGGGGAGGTGGCAGCCCGAAGGGCTGACGGAGGGGCTGGCGAACAACCAACCCCTCCAGCACCAGAAAATTACCCGGCGAGCACGGCCTTGGCCGCAGCCAGCGCATCGGCCGCCTTGCTGCCATCGGGGCCACCGCCCTGGGCCATGTCGGGACGGCCGCCGCCACCCTTGCCGCCCAAGGCTTCCACGCCGGCGCGGACCAGATCAACCGCGCTGACCTTGCCAGCGAGATCCTCGGTCACCGCCGCCGCGATCGAGGCGCGGCCATCGTTGACCGCGACGATCACCGCCACGCCCGAGCCAATGCGCTGCTTGGCCTGGTCGAGCAGCCCGCGCAGTTCCTTGGGATCGAGGCCCTCGAGCACCTGGCCCGAGAACGTCACGCCGCCCACGTTTTCGTCGGCCGCTTCGGCCTTGGCGCCGCCGCCACCCAAGGCCAGCGCCTTCTTGGCTTCGGCCAGTTCGCGCTCCAGCTTGCGCCGCTCTTCGATCAGCGCGGCCACGCGCGCTTCCACGTCATCGGGCGTAGTGCGCAGCAGGCTGGCGGTGTGCTTGAGCGCGTCTTCGCGGCCGATCAGCCACTGCCGCGCGCCTTCGCCGGTCAGCGCCTCGATCCGGCGCACGCCCGAAGAGACCGCGCTTTCACTCACGATGCGGAACACGCCGATATCGCCCAGCGCGCGCACATGGGTGCCGCCGCACAGTTCCACCGAATAGGCCTTGTCCGTCGTGCGGCCCATCGACAGGACGCGCACTTCATCGCCATACTTTTCGCCGAACAGCGCCATGGCACCGGCAGCGATGGCATCGTCGGGCGTCATCAGGCGGGTGCTGACCGTTTCGTTGGCGCGGATTTCCGCGTTCACTTCGGTTTCGATGGCGGTGATGTCGTCCGCGCTCAGCGCCGTGGGATGCGAAAAGTCGAAGCGCAGGCGATCGGGCGCAACCAGCGAGCCCTTCTGCGTCACATGCGCGCCCAGGCGGTTGCGCAGCGCCTGGTGCAGCAGGTGCGTGGCCGAATGGTTGGCGCGCGTGGCATCTCGGCGCGCCACATCGACGGCCAATTGCACGGCGTCACCCACGTGAATCGTGCCGGCATCGACCACGGCCTGGTGGGCATGCAGGCGGCCGAGCGGCTTGGCCGTGTCGGTCACCGTCAGCTTGAGGCCATCGGGCCCGGCGATCGTACCGGCATCGCCCATCTGGCCGCCGCTTTCGCCATAGAACGGGGTCTGGTTGGTCAGCACCGTCACCGTCTCGCCCGCCGTGGCAGACTGCACTTCGGCGCCATCCTTGACCAGCGCCACCACCACGCCTTCGCCGCTGGTGGCGGTATAGCCGGTGAATTCGGTCGCGCCTTCGCGCTCGGCAATGTCGAACCACACTTCGCTCGACGCCGCCTCGCCCGAGCCCTTCCAGGCAGCGCGCGCAGCGGCCTTCTGCTGGGCCATGGCCGCGTCAAAGCCATCGCGATCGACGCTCACGCCACGGGCGCGCAGCGCGTCCTCGGTCAGGTCATAGGGGAAGCCGTAGGTGTCGTAGAGGCGGAACGCGGTTTCGCCAGGCAGCTTGTCGCCTTCGCCCAGGCCGGCCGACGCCTCGTCAAGCAGGCGCAGGCCGTTGGACAGGGTCTGGCGGAAGCGGGTTTCCTCGCGCTGCAGCACTTCCTCGATCAGCGGCTGGGCGCGGCCCAGTTCGGGATAGGCCTGGCCCATTTCCGTGACCAGCGATCCCACCAGGCGGTGCATCAGGGGGTCCTTGGCGCCCAGCAGATGCGCGTGGCGCATGGCGCGGCGCATGATGCGGCGCAGCACATAGCCGCGCCCTTCGTTCGACGGCAGCACGCCATCGGCCAGCAGGAAGCTGGACGAGCGCAGGTGATCGGCGATCACGCGGTGGCTGGCGGTGTGTTCGCCGGTAGCCTTGACGCCGGTCAGACTTTCCGACGCGGCGATAAGCGCGCGGAACGTGTCGGTGTCATAGTTGTCGTGCTCACCCTGGAGCACGGCGGCAATGCGCTCCAGCCCCATGCCGGTGTCGATCGAGGGCTTTGGCAGTTCGCCGACGATTTCGCCGGCGGCCTGCTCGAACTGCATGAACACGAGGTTCCAGATCTCGATGAAACGATCGCCGTCCTCGTCCGGGCTGCCCGGAGGGCCACCGGCGATGTGCGCGCCGTGATCGTAGAAGATTTCCGAGCACGGGCCGCATGGGCCATCATCGCCCATCGCCCAGAAATTGTCCTTGGTGGCGATGCGGATGATCTTGTCGTCGGGCAGGCCGGCAATCTTGCGCCACAGCGCGGCGGCGTCTTCATCGGTGTGATAGACAGTGACCAGCAGCTTTTCGGCAGGAATGCCCCAAACCTTGGTCAGCAGGGTCCAGGCGTTGGTGATCGCCTGTTCCTTGAAGTAATCGCCGAACGAGAAATTGCCCAGCATTTCGAAGAACGTGTGGTGCCGCGCGGTATAGCCCACATTGTCGAGATCGTTGTGCTTGCCCCCGGCGCGCACGCACTTCTGCGAAGACGTGGCGCGCGGAATGCTGCGCGTTTCCAGACCCGTGAAGACGTTCTTGAACGGGACCATGCCCGCGTTGGTGAACATCAGCGTCGGGTCGTTGTAAGGAACGAGCGGCGCGGAAGGCACCACTTCGTGGCCTTGGGAGCCGAAGTATTCCAGGAAGGACCGGCGGATTTCGTTCGTCGAAGTCATGCCCCGCCGATTAGGCGAGGCGTGGCCAAGGAACAAGCGGGATTCATCGCTAACCGTGATCGCATTACGCTTTCGTGGCGGTAACGATCCAGGCTGCTGCGGCGAAGGACACCTTTGCATCGCGGGTGTGCGCGGCAATCACCGCGCGCAACCGCTGCTCGATGCCGGCGCGGTCGGCCTCGGCCGCCTGGCGCAAGGCCGAGGCGGCAGGCCCGATGCGGCGGAACAGTGCCAGGGCCTGATCGGCGGCATCGGGCCCCTCGCCCGCCAGATAGTCGAAATCGTGGGGCGTGAAGGTGAGGTCGGTCCACCCCGCCAGCATGGCCCGCACATGATCGGGATCGGCAAAGGCAAACGGGCCGGGGGAAAAGGGGGTGGGCGCATGCGGATCGGCAGGCGGCGCGGGCGGTGGCACCAGGCCAGCCATGGCGCTGGCCCAGGCGTTTTCAGCCGGCGTGCGGAAGCAGGAAAACACCAGCCGTGCGCCCGGCGCTGCCACGCTTGCCAGATGGGCAAAGGCTGCGGGCGGATCGGCAAAGAACATCACGCCATGGCGCGAGACGAGCAGATCAGGCGTGAATCCGGGATCGGACCACACGCTGGCATCGGCGAGGTCAAAGCGCAGATCGGCATGGCCCGTGGCGCGGCGCCGCGCGGCCGCGACCAGATCTTCCGACACATCGATCCCGCGCACCTGCGCATCGGGGCGTGCCTGCGCCACCGCCAGCGACAATTCGCCGGCGCCGCAGCCGATATCCAGCACGTGCTGGCCGGGCATGGCAGCGATCGCCGCCAGCAACGCGGGGGTCAATCGTGCGAAGGTACGATCAGTCCGTTGCCATTCTTCCGCCCAGGCGCGGCCAACGCCGCCCTGCCAATCCGATGCTTGGGTCATGGCCACCACCATAGCGCAACAATGCAAACGGCGCGCCATTCCTTTGGAACAGCGCGCCGATTCACGAGGGGAGCGAGACGCCTGTCAGAAAACAGGTAACCTCGCCAACCGCAGATCAGATATCGTCGTCAGCGTCCGGCCCGGCCATCAGGCCTTCGGCCACCTGCTCGGTCCGGCCGCGAATCGCTGCTTCCAGGCGATCGCGCAGTTCGGTGTTTTCGCGCAGGAAGTTCTTGGCGTTTTCACGGCCCTGGCCGATGCGCACCGAGTCATAGCTGAACCACGCGCCAGACTTCTCCACCAAGCCGGCCTTGACGCCCAGATCGAGGATTTCCCCGATCTTGGAGATGCCTTCGCCGTACATGATGTCGAATTCCACCTGCTTGAACGGCGGGGCGACCTTGTTCTTGACGACCTTGACCCGGGTGGTGTTGCCGGTGATTTCGTCGCGATCCTTGATCTGGCCGGTGCGGCGAATGTCGAGACGGCACGAAGCGTAGAACTTGAGCGCGTTGCCGCCGGTGGTGGTTTCCGGATTGCCGTACATCACGCCGATCTTCATGCGGACCTGGTTGATGAAGATCACCATGCAGCGCGAACGGCTGATCGAGCCGGTCAGCTTGCGCAGGGCCTGGCTCATCAGGCGGGCCTGGAGGCCGACGTGGCTGTCGCCCATTTCGCCTTCGATTTCGGCGCGGGGCACCAGCGCGGCGACCGAGTCCACCACGAGAATGTCGATCGCGTTGGAGCGGACCAGCGTGTCGACGATTTCCAGCGCCTGCTCGCCCGTGTCGGGCTGCGAGACGATCAGTTCGTCGATGTTGACGCCCAGCTTCTTGGCATAGACCGGATCGAGCGCGTGTTCGGCGTCAACGAACGCCGCGGTGCCGCCGGTCTTCTGGGCCTCGGCAATGGCGTGCAGCGCCAGGGTGGTCTTCCCCGAGCTTTCCGGGCCATAGATTTCGATGATGCGGCCGCGTGGCAGGCCGCCGATGCCCAGCGCGATATCCAGCCCGAGCGAGCCGGTGGAAATCGCTTCCACCTGCATCGTCTCCTTGGAACCCAGCTTCATAACCGAGCCCTTGCCGAATGCGCGGTCGATCTGGGCCAGCGCGGCGTCGAGCGCCTTCTGACGATCCATGTCCTTTTCTTTGCCTTCCTGAATGAGCTTGAGCTGCGCCGCCATGGCTGCTTCCCCTTGCCTAGAGATGGCTGACACGAACCGTCAACACACAGAACAATGTACTTATTCTGTTCTCATGGAACAAGGGGGGAACGAAAAATTCCCTCCAGAGCGGAGGAGATTCCCGTCGCGCGCTGGAAACATGGGGATTTTCAGGGACTTTTTCAAGCTGGCCGACATTCCAAGCCAGGCTCACCATGGCAGTTTTCCGGTGTGGGAAAATGCTGCCATCGTGGCGGGATTGGCGACTCAGTTGGCGGGGCGAACCGGCCCCTCCGTCAGGCCTGCGGCCTGCCACCTCCCCACGATGTGGGGAGGATCTGCTCGCGATCACTCTCCGCGCAGCACCTGTTCCACCGCGGCCACGATCTGCGCCACCGAAAACGGCTTGGCCAGGAAATGCATGTTGGGGATGTCGATCTCGCGGCGCAGCTGTTCCTCGGCATAGCCCGACATGAAGAGCACCGGCAGATCGGGCTTCACCCGGCGGATCTCCCGCGCCATGGCCGGCCCGTCCATCGAGGGCATGACCACGTCGGAGACCACCAGATCGATGTCGCTGCCCGCGGCCATGATGCGCGACAGCGCCTCCAGCCCGTCCTCGCCATCGGCCGCCGTGGTCACCTCATAGCCCTGGCGCACCAGCGCCCGCTCTGCCACGGCGCGCACGGTGTCCTCGTCCTCCACCAAGAGCACGCGCCCGCCGCCGGTCCATTGCGTGCGGCGCGTCTCGCCCTTGGGCTTGGCCGCTTCCACGGCCTCGGCCGGATCGGGCACGTGCACCGGCAGGTAGATGGTAAAGCGCGTGCCCTTGCCCACCTCGCTATCGGCAAAGATGAAGCCGCCCGATTGCTTGACGATGCCATAGACGGTGGACAGGCCAAGGCCGGTGCCCTTGCCCTTTTCCTTGGTGGTGAAGAACGGTTCGAAGATCTTGCCGATCTGCGAGGGCTTGATGCCGTGGCCGGTGTCTTCCACCACCAGCGCGGTATAGTCTGCTACGGGAAGGATTTCGCTTTTCATCGCCCGCACGTCGTTCGCGCTCACCCGCCGGGTGGCGATGCGCAGCGTGCCGCCGGTCTTGGTATCGGCGCCGTTGGCAGTCATCGCATCGCGGGCATTGACGGCAAGGTTGAGCAGCACCTGTTCAAGCTGCACCGGATCGGCGCGCACCAGGCCCAGATCGCGATCGTGCGTCACGTCTAGCTGGATCTTCTCGCCCAAGAGGCGCTTGAGCAGGGTGGAAACCTCGGCCACCACATCGGGCAGTTGCAGCACTTCGGGCCGCAGGGTCTGCTGGCGCGAGAAGGCCAGCAGTTGCCGGGTGAGCGAGGCAGCGCGGTTGGAATTGGCCTTGATCTGCTGGATATCGTCGTAGTCGCTGTCGCCCGGGGTGTGGCGCATCAGGATCAGGTCGCAATAGCCGATGATCGCGGTGAGCACGTTGTTGAAATCGTGCGCCACGCCGCCGGCCAGTTGGCCCACGGCCTGCATCTTGGTGGCCTGGGCAATCTCGCGCTTGAGGCGCGCTTCCTCGGTCGAATCCTTGAGGCTGAGCAGCACGGCCCCTTCCCCCATGCCGCGCACGCCGGCGAGGCTGAGCGAAACCGGCTCTTCGGGCGAGGCGCGCAGACGCACTGCCACGTCGCCCGCGGTGGGCGCACCCTGGGTATAACGGCGCACGGCATCGGCCAGCGCGCCCTTGTCCTCGCGGATCACCAGGTCCGAGGGATAGGGCGGCGGCACGGTATCATCATGGCCGGCGGCGCGCAGGAACGCGCGATTGGCAAAGAGGAAGCGCCCGTCGCGATCGGTCATCGCCAGGCCCAGCGGCAGGCGCGAGAGCAGCGCCTCGATCTGCGGCAGCCCGGCGCGGGCATCGCCCAGCGCGCCATCGTTGTCGATGATCAGGAACAGCGAGGGCACGCGCGCCGGATCGGTGCTGGCCACGCCATCGGGATCGGCGATCGGCACGTGGACAAAGCGCACCGGCGTGCCGCGCGCCCCTTCGCGGGCATAGAAGATCCGCTCGGCATCATCGGCGCGGAACCATGAGACGAAATCGCTGCCGCCGACCTGCGCCCCTTCCCCGCCGGCGCGGGTGGCAAAGGCGCGGTTGGCCGCGCGGACCTGGCCATCGGGCATGACGACTGCCGCCTGGATGCCCTCGCGCGCCAGGGCGCGGCCCAGCTTGCCGGCAACATGCCCGGCCATGTCTGCCACCAGGTCAACCTGGGCCAGCGGCACGAAGCGGCACACCAGGTGATCCTGCCCCCGCCCGGCGCGCAGCAGTTCCACCCGCCAGCGCCCCTTGGCCGAGGACACTTCGCCCACCTGCGCGCGGCCATCGCGCCAGGCGGCACGCACTGCGCCATCCAGCGCCTCGACGGCGGGCCCGTCGAGCGGCAGGCGCGGCGGCGCGACATGGCCGAACCACTGCGCAAAGCAGCTGTTGGCGCAGGCCAGGCGGCCGGCGCGATCGAGGATCGCCAGCGCTTCATCAGGCCGTTCGATCGCGGCGAAGGTGACCGACCAATCGGGCGCCGCCGGTTCCGTCGCCGCGCGCGCGGGCACGAAGCGCACCAGCAGCCGCGCCAGCAAAGCGAGCGCCGCAAGGCCCACGAGATAGGCCGCGGCAAGCACGCCATCGCGCGCCAGCAGCCACAGCAAGGCCGCCCCGGCGAGCGCGGCGGCGACCACCCAGGCCGCATCGCGCCGCCATGCCGGCCCCTGGCCCGGTGCCTGCGCGGCCCCGGACAGATCGCTGCCCCCCTCGATATCGCCCGCTGCGGCCAGCACGCTTGCTCCCTTCACCGTCGCGGGCAGCATCGGCCGCCCGCCCCCTTACGCGTTCCTGTTCACTGCTCCACGCGCATCGCCAGGCGCGTGCGCCGCTTGTGCACCGTCCACCAGCGCCAGGCAAATGCGGCGATGACATAGCCCAGCGCAGCTGCCACCACAGAGATGACGAACAAGCCGAAAATCAACGCGGGGGCCGCATCCGACAGCAGCCAGCCGGTCCATTCCGCCACACTGGCGCCGCGTTCGAACAGGGCCATGAACGTGGCGACGTCGGCGTGAAACCCGAACCAGTTGCCTAGCGCGAGCGAAGCGGCAATGAACAGCGGCGTTGTCGCCGGATTGGACAGGAACGTCATCCCCGCCGCGATCGGAATATTGCCCCGGAACGGCAGGCACATCGCCGCAGCGCCAGCAATCTGCACCCCGGGGATCATCGCAAAGATGCCGACGAGCAGCCCGATCGCCACCCCACGCGGCACCGAGCGGCGGGTGAAACGCCACAGTTCCGCCCGCGCCGCCAGCCGCCCGGTCAGGCGGTTGCGCTCCATCTGCTCGCGCGTGGGCATGGAAGAACGGACCATCGTGGCAATCTTCTGGCGCATCGAAACGGCGATTCCCAAGGGTTGGTGGCGCAAAAGCGGTGACGCGGCGGCCGGCCGGCCGCAAGCGCCACCATGCACCCGTTCAGCTTGCCAAGCGATGAAGCCGAACGTGCATCTGGCCCAGCATCCTCAGCCGTGTTCGCGCATGATGCGCGCCTTGTCGCGCTGCCAGTCGCGATCCTTGATCGTGGCGCGCTTGTCGGCCGCGTTCTTGCCCTTGGCCAGGGCGAGTTCCACCTTGGCCCGGCCGCGCCCGTTGAAATAGATCGACAGTGGCACCAGCGTCATGCCCTTGCGCTCCACCGCGCCGTGGAACTTGGCGATCTCGCGTTCCTTGAGCAACAGCTTGCGCGGGCGCTTGGGCTCGTGGTTGAAGCGGTTGCCGTGGCTGAATTCGGGCACGTTGGAATTGACCAGCCACACCTCGCCGTTCTTCACCTCGGCATAGGACTCGGCGATCGAGCCCTCGCCAAAGCGGAGCGATTTCACTTCGGTGCCGGTGAGCGCGATCCCCGCCTCGTACACGTCTTCGACGAAATACTCGAACCGCGCGCGGCGGTTTTCGGCGACGATCTTCTTCTTGTCGAATGCGAGGGGTGTGGGTCTTGCCATGATGACTGCCCATGTAGGGTGGTATTGCCGGCATGGAAAGCGCCAGAGCATGCGGAATTTGCAAGTGGCCCTCCGATAATCGGCACACCGTGGTGGGAACCGCTCTTGCCAGTTTCACGTTGGCGCCACACACTCGCTTCATAGTGCAGTGCACAAGCCGGCATCATCTCCTTCACAGGGTGCACGACAGGCCGGGTGCAGGACGGGAATGACCATGGCTGATGCCACGCGCGAAAGATGTGTTCTGGTGCTTCAGGGCGGCGGAGCGCTAGGCGCCTACCAAGCCGGCGTGTTCGAGGCGCTGGCCACCAATGGCTACAGCCCCGATTGGGTGGCGGGCATTTCGATCGGTGCGGTCAATGCCGCGCTGATTGCCGGCAACCCGCCCGAACGCCGGGTGCGCAACCTGCGCGCGTTCTGGGAGCAGGCGAGTTCGCGCATTCCGTTCAAATCGCCGTTTGCCGATGGCTGGGGCCGCCGCCTGTTCAACGAATGGGCCGCGGCATCGGTGGCACTGACCGGCATTCCCGGCTTTTTCACCCCACGCACCACGCCATCGTGGCTGGCCCTGCCCGGATCACCTGAATCGATCAGCATTTATGACACCAGCCCCTTGCGCAAGACGCTGCTGGAACTGGTGGATTTCGATCTGATCAACAGTGGCAAGGTGCGTTTCAGCGTGGGCGCGGTCAATGTGCTTAACGGCAACTTCGCCTATTTCGACAACCGCGACCGCCTGATCGAGCCCGAGCACATCATGGCCAGCGGCGCGCTGCCTCCCGGCTTTCCGCCGGTGATGATCGATGGCGAGCCCTATTGGGACGGGGGCCTGGTTTCCAACACCCCGTTGCAATTCGTGCTGGACGAGCGCGCGCGCGAGGCTGATCGCCACGATCCCGCCCGCGCCCAGGCGGCACGCGATCCCGTGCTGGTGTTTCAGGTCGATCTGTTTTCCGCCCACGGCATGATGCCGCGCAGCCTGGCCGAAACCGCGCAGCGCGAGAAGGACATCCGCTTTTCCAGCCGCACCCGGCTCAACACCGACATGCAGAAGCGGATCGAGGCGCTTGAGGCAGCCGCCGCCCGCCTGGCCGAGCGCCTGCCCCCCGAATTTGCCGACGATGCCGACCTCGCCACGTTGACCGCCCATGCCCAGGACGGGCCGGTGACAATCCTGCACCTGATCAACCGCAGCGAGGATTATGAGACGCAGAACAAGGACTATGAGTTTTCGCGCATGACCGCGATCGGCCACTGGGAAAACGGCCGGCGCGATGTCGAGCGTTCGTTTGCCAGCCCGCGCTGGAAAAACCGCAAGCGGCCACAGCGCGGCATCGTCACGCTCGACCTGGCCTGAACCACCCGATTTTTACGCTTCTTGCTTGGGGACCGACCACGGCCCATGGCCAAACACCCTGGAGAGTGAAACCATGAATCTCGACAACAAGATCGCCATCGTCACCGGTGCTGCCAGCGGGATCGGCCTGGCCATTGCCAAGCGCTATGCCGCCGCCGGTGGCCGCGTGGCGATTGCCGATCTCAAGCTCGACGCGGCCCAGGCTGCGGCCGACGGCATCAATGCCGATCACCCTGGCGCCGCCATGGCCGTGGAAATGGACGTGACCAGCGAAGACCAGGTCAACGCCGGCGTCGCCAAGGTGGTGGACGCCTGGGGCGGCGTGGACATTCTGGTGTCGAATGCCGGCATCCAGATCGTCAACCCGGTGGAAAACTTCGCCTTTGCCGACTGGAAAAAGATGCTGGCGATCCACCTCGACGGCGCCTTCCTGACGAGCAAGGCGGTGTTGCCGCACATGTATGCCAAGGGCAGCGGCGCGATCCTGTTCATGGGCTCGGTCCATTCCAAGGAAGCCTCGCCGCTCAAGAGCGCCTATGTCACGGCCAAGCACGGCCTTGAGGGCCTGGCGCGCACCATCGCCAAGGAAGGCGGCAAGAAGGGCGTGCGCACAAACCTGATCTGCCCCGGTTTCGTGCGCACGCCTTTGGTGGACAAGCAGATTCCCGAGCAGGCCAAGGAACTGGGCATCAGCGAGGACGAGGTGATCAAGAACGTCATGCTCGGCCAGACGGTGGACGGCGAATTCACCACGGTCGACGATATCGCCGAAGTGGCGCTGTTCTTTGCCGCATTCCCGACCAACGCGCTTACCGGCCAGTCGCTGGTCGCCAGCCACGGCTGGTTCATGAACTGATGCATCGCGGCGGCGGGGGCGAAATCCCCCGTTTGCCTTGCGATCTGCCCCCCTCCCTGTTAGGCGCGCCCCGTCTTTTTTGGTTGTCGCGTCTTTCAGTTTGAGGAGTGCCCCGCCCATGTCCGAGATCAAGCGTGTCGTCCTGGCCTATTCGGGCGGGCTCGATACCTCCGTCATCCTCAAGTGGCTCCAGGTGGAATACGGCTGTGAAGTCGTCACTTTCACCGCCGATCTCGGCCAGGGCGAGGAACTCGAACCGGCCCGCGCCAAGGCCGAACTGATGGGCGTGAAGCCCGAGCACATCTACATCGACGACCTGCGCGAGGAATTCGTGCGCGATTTCGTCTTCCCGATGATGCGCGCCAATGCCCGCTATGAAGGCGATTACCTGCTCGGCACCTCGATCGCGCGGCCGCTGATTTCCAAGCGCCTGATCGAGATCGCCCGCGAAACCGGGGCAGACGCCGTGGCCCATGGCGCCACCGGCAAGGGCAACGACCAGGTGCGGTTCGAACTTTCGGCCTATGCGCTGGAGCCGGGCATCAAGGTGATCGCGCCGTGGCGCGAATGGGACTTGACCAGCCGCACCGCGCTGATCGCCTGGGCTGAAAAGCACCAGATTCCGGTGCCCAAGGACAAGCGCGGCGAAAGCCCGTTCTCGACCGACGCCAACCTGCTGCACACCTCGTCGGAAGGCAAGGTGCTGGAAGATCCGTGGCAGGAAGTGCCCGACTATGTCTATTCGCGCACGGTCAACCCGGAAGACGCGCCCGATACCCCGGAATACATCACCATCGAATTCACCAAGGGCGATGGCGTGGCGCTCAATGGCGAGGCGATGAGCCCGGCCACCCTGTTGACCGCGCTCAACGACCTGGGCCGCAAGCACGGCATCGGCCGCCTCGACCTGGTGGAAAACCGCTTCGTCGGCATGAAGAGCCGCGGCATGTATGAAACCCCGGGCGGCACGATCTATGCGGTGGCGCATCGCGGCATCGAATCGATCACGCTCGATCGCGGCGCGGCGCATCTCAAGGATGAACTGATGCCCAAGTATGCCGAGCTGATCTACAACGGCTTCTGGTTCTCGCCCGAGCGCGAAATGCTCCAGGCCGCGATCGACCACAGCCAGGCCAAGGTCAACGGCACCGTGCGTTTGAAGCTTTACAAGGGGCTGGCCTCGGTCGTCGGCCGCCAGTCGCCCGACAGCCTCTATTCCGAACGCCACGTGACGTTCGAAGATGATGCTGGCGCCTATGACCAGAAGGACGCGGCCGGCTTCATCAAGCTCAACGCGCTGCGCCTGCGCCTGCTCGCGCAGCAGGGCCGCTAACCCCAGAACCAGGGCAGGCGCCGGGGCCATCGTGCCCCGCGCCTGCCACGCGGCTTGGTGGGTCAGGCCAGCCTAGGTCTGATCAGGCCAGGCCGGCGAGCCATTCCCCGATCATCGCCCGTCCGGCCTGCACCGCGCCGGGTCCATGGCTATCATGGGCATGCCGCAACGTGGCCTGGGTATGGCCAGCGGCCGCCACGTCTTCGGGCGATTGCTCTAGCCACGCGTCAAAGCGCGGGTCTTCGCCCATTTCGGCATGGAATTGCAGCGCCAGCAGATTGCGCCCGCGGCGAAACGCCTGGTGCGGATAGACATGGCTGGAAGCCAGGAGTTCCGCATGCGGCGGCAGGGTGAACGTATCGCCATGCCAATGCAGCACCGGCACGCCGGCGACATGGCGCAGCGGGCTGTCGGCCACATGCACCTGCACGGGATGAAACCCCACTTCGCGCGCATGGCCGCGATAGACATCGGCCCCCAGCGCCGCCGCAATCATCTGCGCGCCAAAGCAGACGCCCAGCGTCGGCCGGTCCGCGGCCAGGCGCAGCGCCAGGCGGCGCATCTGGCAGCGAATCCAGGGATGCTCGATCTGGTCATAGATGCCCATCGGCCCGCCCATCATGATCAGGAGATCAGGCTCGCGCAGGTCGAGTGACGGGAACGCGGGATCTGACACGTCGATGCGATCGACCTGGTAACCGGCATCCTCGATCGGCTGGCGATAGCCGGCCACCCCTTCGTAGGGCACGTGGCGAATGATGAGCGCGGACTTCATGGGGCCTTATCGTGATCAATCGGTTGTGGGCCGGCAAGCAGGCCCATGCGGTTTTCTACAGCGCCTTGCCTGAACGGAAGGCAGCATTCAAAGGCCCAGCCGGCGAAAGAATTCTTCCGCCGTGCTGGGCCGTTCGCCGTCCGGCCGCGCCGCCCCCAGCGTGCCCCACGAAGGATGGGGCAGCGGTGCATTGGCGCGGAGGGTTGCCGGGCGGCGGGAAATCGGGCGGGCGTTCAAACGGGGCATAGTCGCATTCTCCTTTTTACGGGGCCGAACACGAACCTGGCCACATGGCCTCGCTTTCGTGCGCTTTAGCTTTTGGTGACGCGGAGCAAGCTGGCAGGATCAAAAGCCGCGACCGGATGGGACCGGTGCATTTTCTCTACCGTTTCAGTTGATAAAGGTCATTCGAGAAAAGCTGAAGGCCACCCAAGATTTCCTTGAGCCGCCAAGAAGAAGGCCCGCCGTGCGCCGCTGTGGCGCCCGACGGGCCAGCCTTTCCTCCCCAGGAAAAGCGAAGTCGTGGTTTTCCTCGTGTCAGCGCGGGCTCAACGGCCCATGGCGCTGCCGAGGCGGTGGTAGAGATGCGAGAACTTCACCGATTCAGGCTTGTCCTCGATCGCCTTGAGGTAGTGCAGCACAGCCTCGCGGATCAGCTTGAAGTCCTCAGTCGAGAGGACTGCACGGGCACGGGCAGGTTCAGCCATTGTCCTTCTCCTTGGATTATGCTCGCGGCTCGGCTCATGCCGCGAACTGGTTCATCGTGTTGTGTGCGCCACCGGCCTTGAGCGCGGCATCGCGGGCAAAGTATTCCTTGTGATCGTCGCCGATGTCCGAACCAGCCATGGCCTGGTGCTTGACGCAGGCGATGCCCTGGCGGATTTCCTGGCGCTGCACGCCCTTGACGTAGCCCAGCATGCCCGCCTCGCCGAAGTATTCCTTGGCCAGGTTGTCGGTGCTGAGCGCGGCCGTGTGATAGGTCGGCAGCGTGATCAGGTGGTGGAAGATGCCGGCTTCGCGGGCGGCATCGCGCTGGAACGTGCGGATGCGCTCGTCGGCCTCTGCCGCCAGTTCGGTCTGGTCATAGTCCACGCTCATCAGCCGCGCCCGGTCGAAGCCGCTCACGTCCTTGCCTTCCGCGGCCCAGGCATCGAACACCTGCTGGCGGAAATTGAGCGTCCAGTTGAAGCTGGGCGAATTGTTATAGACCAGCTTGGCATTGGGGATCACCTCGCGGATGCGCGACACCATCCCGCCGATCTGGCCGATGTGCGGCTTTTCGGTTTCGATCCACAAAAGGTCTGCGCCGTTCTGCAGGCTGGTGATGCAATCCAGCACGCAGCGATCCTCGCCGGTTCCGGGGCGGAACTGATAGAGGTTCGAGGGCAGGCGCTTGGGCTTCATCAGTTGGCCATCGCGGGTGATCAGCACGTCGCCATGGCCGATCCTGGCCGCATCGACCGGCTCGCAATCGAGGAAGGCGTTGTACTGGTCACCGATATCGCCGGCTTCGCGGGTGAAGGCGATCTGCTTGGTCAGACCAGCGCCGAGCGAGTCGGTGCGGGCGACGATCACGCCATCGTCCACGCCCAGTTCGAGGAAGGCATAGCGCACCGCGCGGATCTTCGCTATGAAGTCCTCATGCGGCACGGTAACCTTGCCGTCCTGGTGGCCGCACTGCTTTTCATCGGAAACCTGGTTTTCGATCTGGATGCAGCAGGCGCCCGCCTCGATGAACTTCTTGGCCAGCAGATAGGTTGCCTCGGCATTGCCGAACCCGGCGTCGATATCGGCGACGATCGGCACGATGTGCGTTTCGTGGTTGTCGATATCGTGCTGGATCTTGGCCGCCTTGACCTGGTCGCCGGCCGCGCGCGCGGCATCCAGATCGCGGAACAGCTGGTTCAATTCGCGCGCATCGGCCTGGCGCAGGAAGGTGTAGAGCTCCTCGATCAGCGCGGGAACGCTGGTCTTTTCGTGCATCGACTGGTCGGGCAGCGGGCCGAACTCGCTGCGCAGCGCCGCAACCATCCAGCCCGACAGGTAGAGGTAGCGGCCCTTGGTGGTGCCGAAATGCTTCTTGATGGAAATCATCTTCTGCTGGCCGATGAAGCCGTGCCAGCACCCCAGCGACTGGGTGTAGTTGGCCGGATCGGCATCATAGGCCGCCATGTCGCGGCGCATGATCGCGGCGGTATAGCGCGCGATGTCGAGCCCGGTGCGGAAGCGGTTCTGCAGGCGCATGCGCGCCACGCTTTCGGCGGCAATGCCATCCCAGTGGGTGTTCGGCGTGATCGTGCGATCCGCCTCGATGATCGATTGCTGGTACGTCATGGCATGTGCCCCTTCCGCTATACGATGGTGTTTCGTTGCACCCGGAATAGGCCGGCATGATGCACTGCGGAATGCGCTGCGAGGTCTTGTTGTCAAACTTTACAGATTTTGCTTGTAAAGTTGTACAGGCATGACAAGAATGCGGGCATGGCCCGTCCTGCTGTCCCTTCCCGCCCGCTCTATCTTGGCCCCCGCATCAAGCGCCTGCGCCGCGAACTGGGGCTGACGCAACAGGCCATGGCCGAGGACATGGGCGTGTCGCCCAGCTACATCGCGCTGATCGAGCGCAACCAGCGCCCGCTGACCGCCGACCTGCTGCTGCGCCTGGCCGCAACCTATCGGCTCGATATGGCCGACCTTGCCGCGCAAGATCGCGATGATCACGCCCGCCGCCTGGCCGAGGCGCTGCGCGATCCGCTGTTTGCCGAGATCGACCTGCCCGCGCTGGAAGTGGCAGACCTTGCCACCAGCTTTCCCGGCATGACCGAGGCGATGCTGCGCCTGCACGGCGCCTATGCGCGTGCTGGCCAGGCCCTGGCCGAAGGACGCGAGGCGGCTGGCGCTGCCCCGGCGGCCGATCCGGTGGGGGAGGCACGGCGCTTTCTCGCCGCGCGCGGGCACTGGTTTGCCGGCATCGAGACCCGGGCAGAAGCACTGAGCGCCGAGATCGAGGCGGCCGGCGGGGGCACCGAATGGCTGCGCCGCAACGGCCTGCGCGTGCGCGCCATGCCGGCCAGCGTGATGATGGGCGCCCTGGCGCGCTATGACCGGCACAACGAACAGCTGCTGCTCGACGAATGCCTGGGCCCGCAGCGCCGCGCCTGGCAGATCGCGCTGCACATCGCCTATACCAGCCTGCGCCCCGATATTGCTGCGATCGTGCGCGGGGAAAGCTTTGCCAGCGCCACGGCGGCGCAACTGGTGCGCCGCGCCCTGGCCGAACTGGGCGCGGCCGCCGTGCTCATGCCCTATGACCGCTTCGCGCGTGCCGCCCAGGCGCTGGGCTATGATCCGCAGGGCCTGGCCGATCTGTTTGGCGTCGAATGGCAGCAGGCCGCGCTGCGCCTCGCCACGCTGACCAAGCCGGGGCAGGAAGGCGTGCCGTTCTTCCTGGTGGAACTCGATAGCGCCGGCAACGTGGTGCGGCGCATCGATGGCGCGGGCTTTTCCTTTGCCGCGCAGGGCGGCGGCTGCCCGCTGTGGAGCCTGCACCAGGCCTTTGCCCGCCCCGGCGAAGTGCTGACCCAGTGGCTGGAAATGCCCCATGGCGACCGCTTCTTCTCGATCGCACGCACGATTGACACGCCCGCCGGCCCGGGCCTGCCACCGGTGCGCCGCGCCATGGCGCTGGTCTGCCCGGCCCAGGCTGCGCCACGCCTGGCTGCGGCACGGGGCGTCGATCCGCAAACCGCCGCGGCAACGCCGGTGGGCGTAACCTGCCGCCTGTGCCAGCGCGCGGAATGCCCGGCCCGCGCCCAGCCCCCGCTGGGCCGCGAAATCCTGCCCGACGACTATCGCCGCGCGGCCGTGCCCTTCGTCTTCAGCGAAAGCTGACGAGGCGACTATCGATAGCCCCCTACTCTGAGGAGGTTGGGGAGCACGTCCCTTCCCGCCCCCAATCGTTTGACCCCCCGCCCCCCGGCCGCTATCGGCCCGGCACGTTTCACGATTCCCAAGGCGCCCGTTCTTGTCCACGATCATTCCCCTGGCCGATGTCGATCCGCAGCTGGTCGAAGAGCTGCTTGATGCCGCGTTCGAGCCGGAGCGCCGCCAGCGCACCGCCTATCGGCTGCGCGAAGGGCTCGATTGCCTGCCGGGCCTGTCGTTTGCCGCGCTGGACGATGAAGACATGCTGGCCGGCACGATCCAGTGCTGGCCCGTTGCGCTGACCACGCCCGAGGGGCGCCGCGTGCCGATGATCATGGTCGGCCCGGTGGCGGTCATGCCGGGGCAGCAGGGGCGCGGCTATGGCAAGGCGCTGGTTACCGCCAGCCTGACCGCGATCGATCCGCGTGCGCCGTTGCCGCAGGTGATGATCGGCGATCCGGAATACTACGAACGCTTTTTCGGCTTCAGCAACGCGCACACCGCTGGCTGGCAATTGCCCGGGCCGTTTGACCAGCATCGCCTGCTGTGCCGCACCGCCAATGCCGCCGTCCTTCCGGGCGAAGGCATGCTGGGGCCTTGGCGGGGCTGATCAAGTCTGGCAGGGCTCAGCCTGTGCCTTACGAACCTCCCCCCGAACTGGCCGGCCTCTCGCTCAGCGAGATCGCCGCGCTCGCGCAAAGCCGCCGCCTGCCCCCGCTGGAACAGTGGAACCCCGCCCACCGCGGGGAAAGCCACATGCGCATCACCGCCGATGGCAGCTGGCTGCATGAAGGCAGCCCGATCACCCGCCTGGCCATGGTCCGCGCCTTTGCCTCGCTGCTGGCGCGCGACGCGGACGGCCAGCACTGGCTGGTCACCCCGCACGAGCGCCTGGCCATCGCGGTGGACGATGCCGCGCTGATCGCGATCGACATGGAAGTGCGCCACGATCCGGCCACTGGCCAGGCCGTGCTGGCATTCCGCCTCAACACCGATGACGTCGTGCTGTGCGGCCCCGATCACCCCTTGCGCGTGGCTGGCACGGCAGAGCTGCCGGCGTTCTACCTGGCGGTGCGCCACGGGATCGAGGCGCGCCTCAACCGCAGCACCTATGGCCAGTTGATCGCCCACGCGCTGGAGGTTTCACCCGCCGCCGACCAGCCGCACGGCCTGGCGGTGGAAAGCCGGGGCGCACGTTTTCCGCTGGTTCCGGCGCCGTGAACCCGACGCTGTTCGATCGTCTTTCGGCCCTGCACCGCGCCGGGCATGAAGGGCCGGCACCCGATCTGATCGCCGATTGGCGCGTGGTGCCCGATGGCCTGCGCCCGGCCGCCGTGCTGATCGCGGTGACGGACCGCGCCGATCACCCCGATGGCCCCGGCGTGCTGTTGATCCATCGCCCCAGCCACATGCGTGCCCATCCCGGCCAGGCGGCCTTTCCCGGCGGAAAGATCGAACCGGGCGAAACCCCGGTAGAGGCGGCCCTGCGCGAAGCCAACGAGGAGCTGGGCATCGATCCGGCCCTCGTGCGCGTGATCGGCCCAACCGATCGCTATCGCACCGGCACCGGGTATGACATTACCCCGGTGCTTGCCGTGGTGCCGCCCGACCTGCCGCTGCAATCCAACCCGGCCGAAGTGGCCGGCTGGTTCGAACCGCCGCTGTCCCTGCTGCTTGATCGGCGCGGCCACGACTGGATCGAGGCGGAATGGAACGGCCGGCGTGGCCGCACGATCGAAATCCTGTGGCAGGGGCACCGCATCTGGGGCGTGACCGCGGCGATCATCGCCAACCTTGCCAAGCGCATGCAATGGCCCGACGCATGAACACCACGATCCTCCCTCCTGCTCCCTGGACCACGCGCGACGATCTGGCCCACTTGGTTGCGGCGCTCGATCCCGATGGTGCGGGCCTGTGCCGCTATGTCGGCGGGGCCGTGCGCGACACGCTGCTCGGCCTCGATGTCAAGGACATCGACATGGCCACCCCGCACCTGCCCGAGGAAACCCAGGCGCTGCTGAAAGCCGCCGGCATCCGCCAAGTGCCCACCGGCCTCGCCCATGGCACGATCACCGCCGTGCTGCCCGGTGGCCCGGTGGAGATCACCACGCTGCGGCGTGACGTGTCGACCGATGGGCGCCATGCCACCGTCGCCTTTTCCCGCGAATGGCAGGAAGACGCGGCGCGGCGCGATTTCACGATCAACGCGCTCTATGCCGATCCGCGCACCTTGGTGGTCAGCGACTATTTCGGCGGGCTGGACGATCTCGCCAGCCGCACGCTGCGCTTCATCGGCGCGGCCGACCAGCGCATCCGCGAGGATTATCTGCGCATCCTGCGCTACTTCCGCTTCCAGGCGCGGTTCGGCTCGCTGCCGGCCGATCCGGCGGCCGAGGCCGCCTGCGCGGCGCTGGCGCCGGGGATGAAAGGCCTGTCGCGCGAACGCGTGGCCAGCGAATTGCTCGGCCTGCTTGCCCTGCCCGATCCGGCGCCGACCGTGGCGCGCATGGCGCAACTGGGCGTGCTGGCGCAAGTCTTGCCCGAGGCAGACCCGGCCGCCCTGCCCGCGCTGATTGCGGCAGAGGCCAAGGCCGGCCAGGCCCCCGATGCCCTGCGCCGCATGGCCGCGCTGCTGCCCGCCGATCCGCCCGTGGTGGAACAGGTCGCCGCGCGGCTGCGCCTCTCGATCGCGCAGCGCAAGCGCCTCGCCGCCGCTGCCGCGCGCAGCCCACTCGACGCGCTGCGCCCGCCACGTGCCATGGCCTATGAACTGGGCCGGGACGAGGCGATCGATCGCCTGCTGCTGGCCGGGCGCGATACCGCCGACCTGTCCGGCTGGGCCGTGCCACGCCTGCCGCTCAAGGGCGGGCAGATCGTGGCACGCGGTGTCGGCGCCGGGCCAGACGTGGCCCGCACCCTGCGCGCGGTAGAGGCACGCTGGGTGGCCGAAGGCTTCCCCGACGAAGCGCGCGTGATGCAACTGCTCGACGAAGAGCTGGCAAAAGGCTGACGGCTTCTCCCCCTCCTCTTCAGAGGAGGGGGTCGGGGGGTGGTGCGAGGCCTGCCGCAAGGTTTCCATCAGCCCCACCCCCTCCTCTGAATAGGTGCGGGCTTTTCTGGTCGCTATTTCAACTTCAGCGGCAGCCCGGCGCAGACCAGCACGGCCTCGTCGCAGCGGGCCGCCATGCGCTGGTTGGCCCAGCCCGCCTCGTCGCGAAAGCGCCGCGCCAGGGCGTTGTCGGGCACGATGCCCTGGCCCACTTCGTTGCTGACCAGGATCACCAGCCCCGTCGCCCCGGCCACGGCCCGTTCGAGATCGTCAAGCGCGGCAGCCATGTCGCGCTCGGCCAGCATCAGGTTGCTGAGCCACAGGGTGAGGCAATCGACCAGCAGCACGCAATCGGGCGCGGCATGCATGGCGATCGCGTGGGGCAGGTCGAGCGGCGCGTCGACGGTTTGCCAGCGACCGTCGCGCTCTGCCTGGTGACGGGCGATGCGCGCGGTCATCTCCGCGTCAAAGGCCTGGGCCGTGGCGATATAACGCGGCGCCAGGCCACTGTCCTCGGCGCGCTGCTGGGCATAGCGGCTCTTGCCCGATCGCGCCCCGCCGATCACGAACACACTAGGCATCGCCCGCCTCGCGCGACAGGGCCAAGAGGCCATGGATATCGAGATGCTGTTCCAACCGGGCGGCGATCGCATCGAGTGCGGCATCGACCACCACGCCATGGTCCGCCCCATCGGATACGCCGCCGATCCATTCGAGCAGCGCCCCGCGCAGCGCTGGCCCGCCCAGCGCACCATGCACATAGCTGCCCATGACCTGCCCGCCCGCGTCAATCGCGCCATCGCGCCTGTCGTCATCGAGCACGGCAAAGGGCCGCGCGCAATCGCGGCCCTCGGTTTGGCCCATGTGCATCTCGAACCCGGCAAAGGCCTGGCCCAGCGCCTGCCCCGTCACCTGGCGCAGCGCCTTGTGCGGGGTGAGCACGGTAGCGACGTCAAGCAGGCCCAGCCCCGGCATGGCACCTGGCGGCCCCTCGATGCCATGGGGATCGGCCACCGTCGTACCCAGCATCTGGTATCCCCCGCAAATGCCCAGAATGCGCCCGCCGCGGCGGTGATGGGCGAGAATGTCGATGTCCCAGCCTTGCGCGCGCAGCGCGGCGAGATCGGCCAGCGTGGCCTTGGACCCAGGCAGCACGATCAGTGCGCAATCCCCGGGGATCGGCTGGCCTGGCGGCACCATCACCAGTTGCACCCCGCTTTCGCTTTTCAGCGGATCGAGATCATCGAAATTGGCAATGCGCGGCAGGATCGGGCAGGCAATGCGCAGCGCCCCGGCGCGCGACCTAGCATGGCGCTCCAGCACCACGGCGTCTTCGCTCGGCAGGCGCGCGCTTTCCGCCAGCCAGGGCACCACGCCAAAGCCGCGCCAGCCGGAAAGTTCGGCAATCTGCTGATAGCCATCGGCAAACAGCGCGGGATCGCCCCGGAACTTGTTGATGACAAAGCCCCGGATCATCGCCGCGTCAGCCGGATCGAGCACGGCCCGCGTGCCCACCAGCGCGGCGATCACCCCGCCCCGGTCGATATCGCCGACCAGAACCACGGGCACCTGCGCGGCGCGGGCAAAGCCCATGTTGGCAATGTCACCGGCGCGCAGGTTGATTTCCGCTGGCGAGCCCGCCCCTTCGACCACCACCACATCGGCCTGCGCGCGCAACCGCTGCCAGCTGGCCATGACATCGGGCAGCAGCGCGGCGCGGCCCATGCGGAAATTGCCGCCGCGCAGCGTGCCCCGCACCCTCCCATGCACCACCAGTTGCGAGGTATGGTCGGCCTGCGGCTTGAGCAGCACCGGGTTCATGTCGGTATGCGGCGCAGCGCGGCAGGCCAGTGCCTGGAGCGCCTGCGCCCGGCCGATTTCCCCGCCGTCGCTGGTCACGGCGGCATTGTTGGACATGTTCTGCGGCTTGAACGGCAAGACGCGCAGGCCGCGGTTGGCGAGCGCGCGGCACAGCCCCGCCACCAGCACCGATTTACCCACGTCAGACCCGGTGCCCTGCACCATCAATGCGCCCATCGTCATCCCTTCCACACCATGACCGCGCCCGGCGCCACCGCGATCAACAGCGCGCAGGCCCGCCGATAGAGCCGCAGCGCCCGCGCCACATCGCGCGCATCGGCGGCCGTGCGCCCCTGCCCGATCCAGTCCTTGGTCACGGCCACGCCGTCATAGCTGAGCGGCCCGGCCAGCCGCAGGCCCAGCGCGCCGGCCATCGCCGCCTCAGTCCATCCTGCGTTGGGCGAGGCGTGCCGGCCGCGATCGCGCCACAGCACCGCCCAGCCGCCACCGCCCGCCAGGCACAGCAAGACCGCACCCAGCCGCGCCGGCAGCAGGTTGAGCGCATCATCGAGCCGCGCCGCTGCCCAGCCGAACGGCCCCCATGGCGCCTCGCGATGGCCGATCAGGCTGTCGGCGGTGTTGATCGCCTTATAGGCCCACAGCCCCGGCAGGCCTGCCACGACGAGCCAGAACAGCGGCGCCGCCACCCCATCGCAAAAGCTTTCCGCCAGGCTTTCGATCGCGGCGCGGGCAACGCCGGCGCGGTCGAGCGTGGTGGTATCGCGGCCCACGATCATCGCCACGGCTCGCCGCGCGCCGGCAAGGTCATCGCGCGCCAGGGCGAGCGCCACCGGCCGCACGTGATCGTGCAGGCTGCGCAGGGCAAGGCCCGGCCAGGCGAGCAGACCGATCACGATCCACGCCCAACGGCCGGCAAGCCAGGTTGCCAGGGTCTGGAGCGCACCGGCAACGCCAATCGCCACGGCCAGCAATACCAGCACGGTTACCACGCCCATCACGCGCCGTCGTGCCGCGCTCCACCGCGGGCGATTGCCCACCTGCGCGCACAGCGCGATCACGCGGGCAAAGCCGCCGACTGGATGGCCCAGGCGCGCATAGAGTGCCGTTGGCCAGCCGAGCGCGAGATCGAGCGCCAGCGCGAGTGCCAGGGCGGCAAGCGTTTCAGCCATGGCGGGGCAATGCCTCGACCAACCGCGCCAGACCCGCATCATCGCCTGGCAGGCCAAGCCGCAGCCAATCAGGCTGATCGGCAAACGGCCGCGTCAGGATATGCTGCTGCGCCAGGTGGGCGAACAGGCCGGCCCCGTCCACGCCGCGCAGCAAGCGAAACAGCGGGCAGGCCCCGCCAACGGCATAGCCCTTGGCCCGCATGGCCGTGTCGAGGCCGGCCGCCCGCTCTGGCAAGGCGGCACGCTCGGCGGCGATCCAGGCGGTGTCACGATAGGCTGCCTCGCCCACCGCTAGCGCCGCCGCGCCCAGTGGCCAGGCCCCCAGCCGCGCCCGCAACCCCGCCAACAAGGCGCGCGGCCCGAGCACGAAGCCCAGGCGCAGGCCCGCCAGGCCAAAGAACTTGCCGAACGAGCGAAAGATAACCAGCCGCTGCGCGTCGGCAATATCGCCGGCGAGGCTATGCTGCGGGTGCGCGTCGGCAAAGGCTTCGTCCAGCAAGAGCCAGCCATGATCCCCGCGCCGGTGCAGCAATTCGCGCAGCATCGCCGGCGTCAACAGGCTGCCATCGGGGTTGTTGGGATTGGCCACGACCAGGCTGACGCCATCGGCGCCTTCCAGGTCATCCACCGCCACGCTGGCGCGCAGCACCTCGGCATGGGTGCGATAGCCCGGCACCGCATGGCAGCCTGCGCTGCCGAGCAGATCGCCCACCAGCCGCAGCCCGATCTCGGTGCCGGGCACGGCGCAGACATGCCCGGCCGCGCAGCCAAAGTATGCCGCCGCCGCCTGCTCAAGCCCCCGCAGCGCGCGTTCATCGGGCAAGGCCCGCCAATCCACCGCCGCCGCCACGGCCCCGGCATGGGGCCAAGGGCGCGGGTTGATCCCGGTGGACAGGTCCAGCCAAGGCCCATCGCCAAACTGCGCGCGCGCCGCGGCCAGCCCACCGCCATGCCAGGTAAAGCGTCTCAGCCCCACAGCCGCCCCCCGATGCACAGCGCCAGCAATAGAACGGTTTCGTTCCATTCGATGCCGGCGCCATGGCCATCGCCGGAAATCCCGCCGATCCGCGCCATCAGCCACCAGCCCCACAACGCCAGGCCCGGCACGGCGGTCAGCAAGGCAGGATGCCACCATGCCGCCAGCGCCAGCGCCCCAGCCCATAGCGCGAGATCGCGGCGGCGCACCACGCCGGCAAAGCGCGCGCCCAGCCCAGCGTGCAACGGCGGCAACCAGCGCGCCCAGGCGAGCGGGCCCAGGCGCGCGGCAAAGGGCACCCAGACGATGCCGGCCACCATGCCTTGCGCCACCAGCGCATGGAGCAGCACCAGCTTGGCCAGCAGTTGCATGACCACCGCCACCACGCCAAAGCTGCCGACGTGAGGATCGGCCAGCACGGCCAGCAACCGCGCACGATCGCGATGGGCAGCGCCGCTGGCATCGGCCAGATCGGCCAGGCCATCGAGATGCAGCGCGCCGGTCAACGCCACCCATGCGGCCAGGCCAGCCATTGCGCCGATCCACGGATCGAGCCACGCGCCGGCCCAGGCCGCCCCAGCCACGCCGCCACCAACGATCACGCCAACGGCGGGAAACCAGCGTATCGAGGCGGCAAAATCGCCAGACCCGGCAGCCACGCGCGGCGTGGGCAGGCGGGTGAGAAACTGCGTCGCCACGATCAGCCCTTTCACGTGACGAGCCCCACGATCTGCGCCGATGGCTGCGCCCCGGGCCAGACCCGGAGGCTGAGCAACGCGGCATAGGGCAGGTCAAACGCCCAGGCCTGTTCCGACACGAAGCCGCACAGCACGGTGAGCGCCGCACGCATCGCGCCACCATGCGTCACCACCAGGGTATCGCTGCCGGGCAGATCGGCCAGCGCCGCCGCTATCCGCGCGCGCAGCGCCGACCAGCGCTCGCCGCCCGGCGGGGCGTGCGCGTCGGGATCGACCCAGAACGCGGTCAGTGCCGCGCTGCTCACTTGCGCAGGCGCGAGGCCATCCCATGCACCGAAATCGAGCTCGCGCCAGCGCCGGTCCAGTTGCACCGGCAGGGCGCGCGGGGCAGCGATGGCCTGGGCGGCAGCGGCACAGCGGCGCAGGTCCGATGCCACGATGCCGGAAAAATCCACGGCCTGCGCCCGGTTAACGCAGGCAGCCACGCCAGCAGGCGTGGGCGCCATGTCACCGTGGCCCAGCAAGAGCCCGGGCGTGGCCGGCGCGCCGTGGCGCAACAGATGCAGCAGGAAGCCGCTCACGCCTTAACTTCCCCGCCCGCTTGTACGCCCGCTTCCACGCCCGATGCCACCCCGGCCTGGGCAAAGGTTGCCATCTGGTCGTGCGCGGCAAGCGCGGCGCGGATCACCCCCACGGCCACCGCCGCGCCGCTGCCCTCGCCCAGCCGCATGCCAAGGTTCAGCAGCGGCACCAGGCGAAGGCGCGCGAGCAGGCGCACATGCCCCGGTTCGGCCGAACAGTGCCCAGCGAGGCAATGATCGACGATGCCCGGTGCCACCACCGCCAGCGGCGCCAGGGCGGCACAGGTGATGAAGCCATCGAGCACCACCGGAATGCGCAAGGCCCGCGCGCGCAACACCGCGCCAGCCATCGCCGCAATCTCTCGCCCGCCGAGCCGGCGCAGGGTTTCGAAGGGGGTGTGCGGCGCCTGGGCATGACAGGCCAGCGCCCGCCCGATCACCGCAACCTTGCGCGCCACGCCGGCAGCATCGAGCCCGGTGCCGGGTCCGGCCCAATCCGCCGCGCTGCCCCCCAGGCTGCGCGCGCAAAGCGCGGCAGCGGCCGTTGTATTGCCGATGCCCATTTCGCCCAGCGTCAGGATATCAAGATCGGGCGTCACCACCGCCGCCCCGGCATTGAGCGCGGCAAGGCATTCCGCCTCGGTCATCGCCGGGGCAACGGTGAAATCGGCGGTGGGGCTATCCAGGTCGAGCGGCACGACCCGCAGATCGAGCCCCGCGACACCGGCCAGCGCGTTGATCGCCGCGCCGCCAGCGGCAAAGTTGGCCACCATGCCGGCGGTCACGCTCGTGGGAAAGGCGCTGACGCCGTGCACGGCAAAGCCGTGGTTGCCGGCAAAGATCGCCGTGCGCCCACGCGCGATCACCGGGCGTTCGCGCCCCTGCCAACCGGCCATGAACACGGCGATGTCTTCCAGGCGGCCGAGCGATCCGGGCGGCTTGGTCAGATCATCCTGCCGCGCCCGCGCGGCGGCGCTGGCGGCGGCATCGGGCATGGCCAGATCGGCAAGCGCCGCGTCGAACGCGGCCACCGAGGCAAACGCGCTCATGCCGCGACGAACCCGGCCGGCGGCGTGCGGCTGATGAAATGGCCCTTCACCCCCTGCGGCCATTCCTTGAACGGCACGCGCCCATGCTCGCTTTGCGCATAGGCGGCGGCATAATCGAGAATGGCCGTGGCGGCCGCTTCATCTGCGTCAAACCGGCCCAGGACATAGCCCACCTTGCCCGGCGCGCGCAGGTGCACGGTGCAGTGGTCCTTGCAGGCGAACAGGCAGGCCATTTCCTGCACCGCAATCCCGGCATAGCGCGCATCGCCCTGCTGCACCGTGCGCAGCGCCGCCAAAAGCCGCGCACCACCGCGCTGGCCCTGGTCATCCTCGCGCAGGTCGGCGCTCAACCGGCAGGTATTGCAGGCGACCACGGCGGGGCCATCGTCAACGGGGGTAAGCATGGGCAGAAATCCTTGTGATGCGAAAGGAACGTGTCAGAACTCGATGCCCGCCTGGGCTTTCACCCCGGCGCGGAACGGATGCTTGATCTGGGCCATTTCGGTGACGAGATCGGCTGCCGCGATGAGGTCATCGGGCGCGTTGCGGCCGGTCACGATGACGTGCTTCATCGCCGGGCGCGCGGTCAGCACGGCCAGCACTTCGTCGAGCGGCAGATAGTCATAGCGCAGCACGATGTTGAGCTCGTCGGCCAGGACCATGGCATAGGCCGGATCGGCGATCATGCGCGTCACCTCGTCCCAGGCGGCACGCGCCACGGCCACGTCGCGCGCGCGGTCTTGCGTGTCCCAGGTAAAGCCTTCGCCCATCGGCTTGAAATCGACGTGGGCGGGAAAGGCATCGAACACCGCCTTTTCGCCGGTGGTCATCGCGCCCTTGACGAACTGCACCACGCCGACGCGCTGGCCATGGCCGATGGCGCGCACCACCATGCCCATGGCAGCGGTGGTCTTGCCCTTGCCCTTGCCGGTATGGACGATCAGCAGGCCCTTTTCCTGCGTCTTGGTGGCCATGATCTTGTCGCGCGCGGCCTGCTTCTTGCGCATCTTGTCGGCGTGGCGCGCGTCTTCATCACCAGCTTGCATCGCCCATTTCCTTTTTCAGCAGATAGATGTCCATGATCCAGCCATGCTGCGCGCGCAGCGCGGCACGGCGGGCGAGAATGCGCGGGGCCACCGCCGCCAGCGGGCCATGCTCCAGCGCCTGGTGCGCCATGCCGAGATACGCACCCCACCAGATGGTGATGCCCGCCGGGTCCAGCGCGGCAAACGCGCCGCCGGCATCGAGCATCACGACCAGATGATCGGCGCCCGCCGGCCAGCCATGGGCGCGCAGCAGGCGGCCGGTGGTGACCATGACCGGCCCGGCCAGCGGGTTGAGCGGAATGGCATGGGCGGCAGTCAACGCCTGGATACTGGTGATCCCGGGCACGACCTGCACCGCCAGCGTCGCGCCCAGTGCTTTCAGCCGCGCGACGATGCGCAGGCTGCTGTCATAGAGCGCCGGATCACCCCAGACCAACAATGCGGCGCGCCCACCCTGCGGCAGGGCCTGGGCCAGCGTGGCCTGCCACACCCGCGCGATCGCGTGGTGCCAGGCATCCACTGCCGCGGCATAGTCGCCCGCGCCATCACGCACCGGCATGGCGAATTCCACGATCGGCACGGCCCGCGTCAGCACCGTCGCGCAGATCGTGCGCCGCAGGTCAATCAGCCCGGCCTTGTCCGCGCCCTTATCGGGCAGCAGGATCACATCGGCGCCATTGATCGCCCGCACCGCCGCCAGGGTAAGGTGATCGGGGTTGCCCGTGCCAATACCGATAAGATCGAGCTGGATCACGCGGCCCCCGCGATCATGTGGAAGAACGTGCCCGTGACCTGCCCGCGCCGCGATCCGCTTTCCGGCACGGCCACGCCGGTGGCATCGGCCACCTGCGCCAGCGGCGCATCGCCCTGGGCCAGGATCGTGCAATAGTGGAATTCGTGGCCGCGCAGCGTGGTGCCCGCCGCCATGCTGCCCACCGGTGCCAGCAACCGCGCGGCGCGATAGCCCAGGTGCAGGCGCCGCTGCGCATGGCTGGTTTCCAAGCCCAGAAGCCCGGCCATGGCATGGCGCGCGCCGGCCTTGTCGACCAGGCCTTGGCCCAGCACCATGTATCCGCCGCATTCACCATGGACCGGACGGGTCTGCGCGTGGCGGCGCAGGCCCGCCAGGAACGTCTCCGCCGCAGCGATCGCCCCGGCGTGGAGTTCGGGATAGCCACCGGGCAGCCAGACCATGTCGGCATCGGCCGCTGGTGGTTCATCGGCCAGCGGCGAGAACGGCAGGATCTGCGCGCCGGCCGCCCGCCAGGCGTGCAGCAGGTGGGGATAGAGAAACGAGAACGCCGCATCGCGCGCCACGGCAAGGCGCTGCGCCGGGGGCGGCGGCAGCGCGACGGGTGCGGCGGGCAGAGCCGCCCTGCCACGCGCCGCCGCAACCAGGCCCGCCAGATCGACATGATCGCGCACGAAGGCGGCGAGGCCAGCCAGGCGCGCGGGCAGATCGGGATGCTCCACCGCTTGGACCAGGCCCAGGTGCCGCTCTGGCAGGGCAAGGTCAGCGCGGCGCGGCAGGGCGCCCAGCACCGGCATGCCGATTCCCGCCATGCCCGCGCGCAGCAGGCTTTCATGGCGCGGGCTCGCCACCTTGTTGAGGATGACGCCAGCCACCGGCAGCGCGGGATCGAAGCGGGCAAAGCCCAGCGCCGTCGCTGCCGCCGATTGCGCCTGGCCCGATGCATCGACCACCAAGACCACCGGCCAGCCCAACCGGCGCGCCACATCGGCACTGGCGCCATTGCCCATGGCGCCTGCGCTGGCCACGCCATCGAACAGGCCCATCGATCCTTCGGCCAGGGCAAGATCGGCGCCTGCAGCCTGGCCCGCCACGGCATCGATCAGGCCAGGCGCCATGGCCCAGCTATCAAGATTGAAAGATGCGCGCGCGCAGGCGGCCTGGTGAAACGCCGGATCGATGTAGTCCGGCCCGTTCTTGAACGGCTGCACCGCCAGCCCCTGCCCATGCAATGCGCACAGCAGGCCCAGCATCAGCGTGGTCTTGCCTGCGCCAGAACTGGGCGCGGCGATCATCAGGCCCGGCACGCTCATGCGCCTGCCCCGCTGCGCGGCCGAAAGCGACGATCATACTCGGCGGCATAGAGGCTGCTTTCGGCAAAATCAGCAGCACCCAGCACCCGCCCGACCAGGATCAGCGCGGTGCGTTCCATCGTGCCGGCCACGGCCGCCAAGACCGTGTCCAACGTGGCGCGCACCACGCGCTCTTCGGGCCAGCTGGCGCGCCACACCACCGCAACCGGGCAATCACCGCCATAATCGGGCCGCAGATCGGCCACCACCTGCGCCAGGTTATGGATCGACAGGTGGATGGCGAGCGTGGCGCCGGTCTGGGCAAAGGCCGCCAGGTTTTCGCGCGCTGGCATGGCGCTGGCCCGGCCCGGCGTGCGGGTCAGCACCACGGACTGGCCCAGCGCCGGCAGCGTCAGTTCGCTTTCCAGCGCGGCGGCAGCGGCGGCAAAGGCCGGCACGCCCGGCGTGATGGTGAAAGGAATGCCCAGGGCGCGCAGGCGGCGCAATTGCTCGCCCATGGCAGACCACACCGACAGATCGCCCGAATGCAGCCGCGCCACATCGTGGCCTGCCGCGTGCGCCTTGAGCACTTCATCCACGATCTGATCGAGCGACAGCGGCGCCGTGTTCACGATGTGCGCCCCGGGCGGGCAATGTGCCAGCAACGCCGTGGGCACCAAGGAACCGGCATAGAGGCACACCGGGCACGCGGCGATGCGATCGCGCCCGCGCAGGGTGATGAGATCGGGCGCGCCGGGGCCGGCGCCGATGAAATGGACCGTCATCGTTCAGTTTCCTTGGCATGGCCCTGGGCAAGGGCGCAGGTGGCCATGCGATCGGGCGAAATCTGGCGTGGGCACAGCAGCCGTGCGCCCGGCCCTGCTGCGGCCAGTGCCGCCGCTTCGGCCAGGCTGCCGGTGCCACGCGCCCGCTGGCTGGCGGCAGACTGGGTGGGCGTGCAGCAGCGCCGCAGCGCATCGGGCGAAACCGGGATCAGCGGCAGGCGCAGCATGCGGGCAAGCGGCGCGAGCGCCGGGACCTTGTCTGCCGCCGTGGCCAGATGCGTGGCGCGGGGCCGGCCGGCCTGTGCCAGGGCCAAGGCGGCGTGCAGGTCAGCCAGCGACGCGCCGGCGCGAAAGCCCAGACCAGCAACGATCATCGTCATCGCACCACGCTCCACTGCACCAGGGGATAGCGCGCCTTCCAGCCGTGCCGCGTGCCGAGCGGCGCCGCATCGGCAAGTTCGATGCGCAGCAGGCTGCCACCGGCGCGGCCGTGCCAGGTGGCGAGCAAGGCTTCGGATTCGAGCGTCACGGCATTGGCCACCAACCGCGTTCCGGCAGGCAGGCGCGCCCACAGCGCGTCGAGCAGCGCTGCCGACAGCCCGCCGCCAATGAACACCGCGTCGGGCGGCGGATCATCGGGCAGGCATGCCGGCGCCCGGCCGGTGATCACGCGCAGCCGATCGGCGCCCAGCGCCACGGCATTGCCGCGTGCACGGGCGGCGCGCAGCGGATCGGCCTCGATCGCCACGGCGCGGTTGGCAGGATGGGCAAGCAGCCATTCGACGCCGACCGAGCCAGAGCCGGCACCGATATCCCACAAGAGATCGCCGGGGCGCGGCGCGAGCGCGGCGAGCGTGAGGGCACGTACCGGGGCCTTGGTGATCTGGCCGTCGGCGGCAAACAGCGCATCGGGCCGCCCGGCCGTGGCCGGCATGGCCAGGCCTTCACCGGCAACGGCGATGCCCACCGCCACGGGTTGGGCCACGTCGGCAAGGGCAAAGGCCTGCGCCGGGCAGTTGCGCACCCGCTCGCGCGGGCCGCCCAGCGCTTCGAGTACGCACAGCGTGCTGGCACCAAAGCCCAGCGCCACGAGATAGGCGGCCAGGTCTGCCACCGCCGCGCCATCGCGCAGCAGGACAATCACGCGCTGGCCCGGCGCCAGATGCGGGCGCAAGCGCGCCAGCGGCGCGGCGTGGAGGCCGAGGCAGGCGCAATCCTGCACCGCCCAGCCCAGGCGCGCCGCGGCCAGGGAAAAGGTGGATGGCTGCGGATGGGCCAGCCATTCGTGCGGCGCGAGATGGGCGATGACACTGCTGCCGGCGCCGAACCAGAAGGGATCGCCCGATGCCAGCATCGCCACGCGGCGCCCGCGCAGGGCGAGCAGCCGGGCAACGCCATCGGCAAACGGTACTGGCCATTCCACCGCCTTGGCCTTAAGCGGACCCAGCAGGGCCAGATGGCGCGGCGGGCCGATCACCACCTCGGCCCCGTCCAGTGCCGACAAGGCCGCCGGGGCCAGGCCGTCGCGGCCGTTTTCGCCCAGGCCGATGATCGTCAACCATGCGCGCAAAGGGGTATCAGCCATGGCCAATGTCCTGCTGTTGGGCGGAACGAGCGAGGCCAGCGCGCTGGCCCGCCTGCTTGCCGCGCAGGGCATTGCCGCCCGGTTGAGCTATGCCGGGCGCACCCAGGCCCCCTTGGCGCAGCCCCTGCCCACGCGGATCGGTGGCTTTGGCGGCGCAGCGGGGCTGGCCGCCTATCTGCGCGAGGAAGGCATCACCCACCTGGTCGATGCCACCCATCCCTTTGCCGCGCAGATCAGCGCCCATGCCATCGCCGCTGCCGCGCAGGCCGGGGTGCCCTGTCTCGCGCTCACCCGCCCGGCCTGGCAGGCCCAGCCGCAAGACCGCTGGACCATCGTCCCCGACATGGCCGGCGCCGTGGCAGCACTTGCCGGCCCGGCACGGCGCGTGATGCTGGCGCTGGGGCGGCTGCATGTCGCCGATTTCCTCGCCCAGCCGCAGCATGACTATCTGCTGCGCTTTGTCGACGCGCCCGACGCGCCGCCGCCGCTGCCCCGCCATCACCTGGTGGTGGACCGCGGGCCGTTCACCGTGGCCGGCGATCTGGCGCTGCTGCGCGACCATGCGATCGACGTGGTGGTGTGCAAGAACGCCGGCGGCAGCGGCGCGCAGGCCAAGCTGATCTCGGCGCGCGCGCTGGGCCTGCCGGTGATCATGATCGACCGGCCCTTCATCCCGCCGCGCCGCGAAGTGCACGATCCGGCGCAGGTGCTGGACTGGCTCGCTCATGCCAAGACCCCGCCCGCACTGCGCGGGGTATAGAGCAGCGGGCCGGCGGCACGCGCAACGATCCGCGTCTGGCTCGACCCCACGATGACCACGGTGCGCATGTCGGCCATCTCGGGCCGCGCCTGCGCCAGCGAAACGATGCTCAGGTCTTCCTGCGGGGTGGACACGGCGCGGGCAAACAGGATCGGCCGTTCTGGCCCGCAGCATGTGCGCAGCAAATCCAGCGCTTGGGCAAAGCCATCTGGCCGCGCGCGCGAGCGGGGATTGTAGAGCGCCATGGCGAAATCCGCCTCTGCCGCCAGGCGCAGGCGCCGCGCGATCATGTCCCACGGCTTGAGGTTGTCAGACAGGTTGATCGCGCAGAAATCGTGGCCCAGCGGCGCCCCGGCGCGGGCCGCAGCGGCGAGCATGGCGGTAATGCCCGGCAGCACCTCGATCGCCACATCGTCCCACGTTCGCGGGCCGCTTTCCAACACCTCGAACACGGCCGCGGCCATGGCGAAGACGCCGGGATCGCCGGACGAGACCAGCACCACGCGGCGGCCCTGCGCCGCAAGATCGAGCGCATGGGCGGCGCGCTCCCGCTCCACCCGGTTGTCCGATGGATGCAGCGCCAGGCCGGGGCGCGGCGCCACGCGCGCGACATAGGGGATATAGCCCAGCACATCGGTGGCAGCATCGAGCGCCGCGCGCACCTGCGGGGTGATCATCGCCTCGCTGCCCGGGCCGAGCCCGGCGATCGCCAATGTGCCGCTCATGGCCGGCGCCCCTGGCCGTGGATCAGCAGGATCGAGAAATAGGGCGTGACTGCCTGTGCCTCGCCCAGCGGCGTCACCCGCTGGCCGGGCATGGCGGCATGTTCCACCAGCCACGCCTCTCCCTCGCGGCCGGCGGCGGCTACCGCGCGGCGCAGCTTGGCCAGGTGGCGGCCGATCTTCATCACCACCAGGGCGTCGGTATCGCGGATGCGGCGGGTCAGTTCCGCCTCGGGCAGCGTGGCCATGGCGACGGTGAGCACGTCATCGCCCCAGGTGATCGGCACACCGGTGGCGTTCCACGCGCCGGCCATGCCGGTGATGCCGGGCACCACCTGCACCGGCACCTGCCCCGCCAGGCGGCTGTGCAAGTGCATGAACGAGCCATAGAAAAACGGGTCACCCTCGCACAGCACGACCACGTCTTCCCCGGCGCGGGCGAGATCGGCCAGGCGCGCGGTGCACGCGGCATAGAAGGCAGAAAGGCAGGCGTTGTAGCGTGGATCGCTGATCGGGATTTCGGTGGTGACCGGGTATTCCATGGGAATTTCCACGGCATCGGCGCGCAGCAGGTCTGCCGCGATGCGCCGCGCCTGGCCCGGCCGCCCGGCCTTGCGGAAATAGGCGATATGGCGCGTGCCGCGCACCAGTCGATCGGCGCGCACGCTCAACAGGTCAGGCGCGCCCGGGCCAAGGCCGACGCCGTGGATCGTGCCGACCGGCCCGGTCGGTGAAAGAGCGGGCGCGCTCATTCGGCTTCGCTCGCCAGGGCATTGATCGCCGCCACGGTGATCGCGCTGCCGCCCAGCCGCCCATCAACGATGCAGCAGGGCACGCCGCCCCACGCCCACAGCGCGGCCTTGGATTCGGCCGCGCCGACAAAGCCGACCGGGCAGCCGATGATCGCCGCCGGGCGCGGGCAGGCCGGGTCTTCCAGCATATCGAGGAGGTGGAACAGCGCAGTGGGCGCGTTGCCGATCGCCACCACGCTGCCAGCCAGGTGCGGCCGCCACAGTTCCAGCGCGGCGGCAGAGCGGGTGTTGCCCATGGCCTGGGCCAGCGCCGGCACCGCCGGATCATGCAACGTGCAGAGCACTGGATTGGCCGCGGGCAGGCGCGCGCGGGTGATCCCTTCCGATACCATCCGCGCATCGCACAGGATCGGCGCCCCGGCACGCAGCGCGGCGCGCGCCGCCGTGGCGAACCGGGGGGAAAAGCGGATGTGCGGCGCCAGTTCCACCATGCCGGCTGCGTGGATCATGCGCACGGCCACGGGCTCTTCGGCAGTGGCGAAACGCGCCAGATCGGCTTCTGCCCGGATCGTGGCGAACGACTGGCGATAGATGGCCGCGCCATCGGTTTCATAGGCATGGGGCATCGGGCAGCTCCGAACGGGGCGATGGGGCAAAGCGGGACAGCACGGCTTGGGCGGTGAGCGGCGCCTGGGCGGGCGCCGCCCCGGCGACGGCATCGTGGGCAAGATCGAAGCAACCATCGGCCCGGCCGGTCAGCACAAGGTCGGTGGCGCGGGTGCAGGCGCAGCCCTTGGCACAGCCCGATACGTGCAGCGTGCCGCGCACATGCGGCGCCAGCGCAATGGCAAGATCGCGCGTGGGCACATGCGCCTGCGGGCAGGCTGGCGCGCCGGGGCAGGCTTCCACCCGCAGCAGCGGATCGGCCAAATCGGCAATCAGGCCGGGCACGGCGTCGCCGCCAGCCCCTTCCACCACCAGCAGCCGCCAGGGCGTGATGCGCAGCCCTTGCGCGCCGGGCGCAGCCAGCGCCGTTTCCAGCACCGACGCTGCCACCCGGCCGAACGGCGCGCCATGCACCATGCCGAGCGCGCAAGGCCCTGGTTGCCAGGCTGGCGCCAGCGCTGCTGGCAGATCCTGCCCAGCCGCCCAGGCGGGCAGCGGGGCATGATGGCGTGCCATGCGCCCCTGCCCGCCGCTTTGCACGAACCAGCGGGCCAGCGCGATCAGCCCATCAACCTCTGCCCCGGGTGCCAGGGCCACGCCATGGGCACGGCCGGCTGCGCGCAGGATCAGGCCGCCATGGCTACCCCGCTCCACCCGGAAATCGCCCGGCTCTGCCAGCAAGACCGGCGCCGCGCCGGCATCGATCACGAACCCGGCCTTGGCCGGCAGCGCGGGCAGTTCATCCAGCCGGGCAAGCAAGGCCCGGGCGATGCGCTGCGTGTCATCGCCGTCGCGCCAGCCCGGCGCCACCAGCAGGTTGCGCCGCGCCTCTGCCAGCGGATCGGCATCGACCAGGCCCAGCGCCAGCAGCTCGGCCAGCGCGGCCTGCCACCCGGCGTGATCGAGCCCGCGCAGCTGCAGGTTGCCCCGCCGCGACACGTCGATCAGGCCATTGCCATGCTGCAAGGCCAGCGCGCACACCGCCTGCGCAGCGGCGCGAGACAGGCGCGCCAATGGCGGCTTGATGCGCAACAGCAGGCCATCGCCTGCCGCCATCGGCCGCCAGGCATCGGGGCACCAGCCCGCCACGCGAAAGCCGCTCATGCGCTGCCCCCGGCGTCATCGGCCAGATCGGCCAGGTCGGCAAGAATGGCGTTGCGCCGCGTGGCCCACAGGCCCGCAGCATGCAGCGCGGCAAAGCCCTGCTGCATCGCGGCCAGGGCGCCAGGGTTCTCGCGCGACAGGAACGCATGCACCGCCGCATCGCCCAGTGTCGCCTGGTAATAGAGGTCGAACAGGTGCGCCGGTACGCTGCCGGGGGCAAGATGGGCAAAGGCACCCAGGTGATCGAGCGTGGCGGCCAGTTCTGCCCCGCCGCGAAAGCCGTGGCGCATCATGCCCGCGATCCAGCCGGGGTGCGCGGCACGGGCGCGCACCACGCGGGCCAGTTCCTCGCCCAAGGGCCGCGCCACGGGCCGCGCGGGGTCGCGGCTGTCGAGGTGATAGAGCGCGGCCTTGCCCCCGGCCCCACCCCCGACCATGCCCTGCGCTGCGGCAAAGCCGGCTTCGTGCGCGGCATAGTCCGCCGCGAGCAGCAGATCGGTTTCGGGCAGATCCTGCGCGTGGACAAAAGCGCCGGCCGCCGCGATCCGGGCGCGCAGCCCGGCGGGGTCTGCCTGGGGCGCGGCACCGTCAAATGCGTGGTCAGACGCGGCAAGCCACGCCTCTCCCGCCGCGCGGCGGCCAGCCACATCATAGCGTTGCGCCGCCTGCGCCATGCCCAGGCCATAGCGGCCCGGTGCCGGGCCATAGACCCGCGCGCCCGGCGCCTTGCCGGCAAAAGGGTTCCACTCGGCCGGCTCGTCCCGCCCGGCCAGTGCGCGCACTGCCTGGCCAAACAGCACCGGCAGCAGCGGAAAGGCATCGCGCAGCAGGCCAGAAATGCGCAGCGTCACATCCAGGCGCGGGCGATCGAGCAATGCGATCGGCAGGATCTCGATCCCCGTCACCCGTTGCGAGGCCGCATCCCACACCGGCCGGGCCCCCAGCAGATGCAGCGCCATGGCAAATTCCTCGCCACCGGTGCGCATCGTGGCCGAACCCCACAGGTCCACCACCAGGGCATGGGGATAATCGCCGTGATCCTGCAGGTGGCGGCGCACCAGTTCTTCGGCCAGCACCACCCCCTGGGCATGGGCGGCGCGGCTTGGCACGGCGCGCGGATCGATCGCATAGAGATTGCGCCCGGTGGGCAGCACATCGGCCCGGCCGCGCCAGGGCGATCCAGCCGGCCCAGCCGCAACCCGGCGCCCGGCGAGCGCGGCGAGCACGCCGTCACGTTCTGCTCCACCCTGCGCGCCGCGTCCGAACACGTGCAGGCCATCGCCATACTGACTGTCCTTCACGTCGCACACGAAGCGGTCGATCCGGGCGATCGCCTCGGCCGCGGTGGCGGCGGGATCGAGCCCCAGTTCTGCCTCAAGGCCGAGCGCCTGCGCCTGCGCGCGAATGGTCAGGATCAGCCGGTCGCGCCGCGCCGGATCAAGGCCCACCGCGCCGGAAAACTCGTCGAGCAGCGCCTCCAGCCCGGCCAGGCCCGCGCCGCTTTGCGTGCGCCGCAGCGGCGGCGGCATATGGCCCAGCGTGACTGCGCCGATCCGCCGCTTGGCCTGCGCCGCCTCGCCCGGATCGTTGACGATGAACGGATAGATCACCGGCAGGCTGCCGATCAGCGCGTCGGGCCAGCAGGCCCCCGACAGCGCCACCGCCTTGCCCGGCAGCCATTCCAGCGTGCCATGCGCGCCCATGTGCACCAGGGCATCGATTTCCTGCGCCCGCAGCCACAGGTAAAACGCAACGTAGCCATGGCGCGGGCAGCGCGACAGATCGTGATAGGCCTCGTCGCGCCCGGCCAGATCGCCGCGTTCGGGCTGCAACGCCACCAGCGCCTGCCCGGCGCGCAATGCGGCAAAATGGAATGCGCCATCGCGCACCGCCGGATCATCCTCTGGCGCGCCCCAGCTTTGTGCCAGATCCTGCTGCAGGGCCGGCGGCAGTTGCGCCAGCGCGGTACGATAGGCAGCCAGCGGAAAGGCCAGCGCCTCTGTGCCCAACCGCATGGCGAGGTCTGCCGGTGGCGTCACCTCATAGCCGGCCTGGACAAGGTCGGTGAGCAGCGCGGTGGTAGACGCCAGGGCATCGAGGCCCACGGCATGGGCCATGGCATGTGCCTTGCCCGGATAGGTGGAAAGCACCAGCGCCACCTGCCGCTGCGCCACGGGCCGCTGGGCCAGCGCGATCCAGGCGTTCACCCGCGCGGCCATGGCCGCGATCCGCGCCGGGTCTGCCCGGTGCATGTGGCGGGCAAAGCCCAGGTCCGCGTCCTGCGTGCACGCTTCCTTGAAACTCGCAACGCCGGCAAACAGGCGCCCGTCGATTTCCGGCAGAACGACATGCATGGCCAGGTCCGCCGGCGCGAGGCCGCGCGCCGCCCCTGCCCAGCTTTCATGCGTGCCGGTGGCCAGTGCCACCTGGAACACCGGCACGCCCGCTGCGTCGAGCGGGCTGTGCCCGGCATCGTCCCGCGCGGAAAAGGCCGTGGCATTGACGATCGCGGCCGGGCGCAGCCGCCCGAGTTCTGCCGCCACCACGGCGCGCGAGAGCGGCTCCTTGAGCGAGGTGACATAGACGCCGCAGGCGGCAAGGCCCGCGTCTTCCAGTGCAGCGATCAGCGCGGTTACCGGCTCTGCATCGCCCGCCGTGAGATAGGCGCGGTAGAACACCACCAGCACCAGCGGGCGCGCGGTGTGTTGCGGCGCACCGCGCGGATGCCACAGTCCCGCTGCCGGCATGGGTGAGGCGGGTGAGACCCCAGCCGCCGCATCGGCAACCGCCAGGCCGCCTGCCCGCGCCAGTTGCACCAATGCGCGATGGGCGGCATCGGCCCCGCCCGCCTCGCACAGCGCGGCCAGATTGCGCAAGCTGTCCCGCGGCAGGGTAGAGGCTTCATCCAGCTGGAGATCGGCGCGGCCGTCTGCCGGTAGCACCGCCAGCGCCACGCCGCGCGTGCGCGCCAGGGCCGAAACCTGTGCCAGGCCATAGCGCCACCACGAAACCCCGCCGATCAGGCGGATCAGGATCGCCCGCGCCCCACCCAGCGTGCGATCGATATAGGTATCGACCGACAAGGGGTGTTCCAGCGCGGCCAGATTGGCGAGGCGCAGCAGCGGGAATGCCGGATCGGCCTGGCGGGCCAGATGCCAGCCGGCGGCAAAGGCGCCCAGGTCGCTGTCGGAAAACGACAGCACGACCAGCGGCGCCGGCGCCTGCCCCAGATCCTGGGGCACGGCCGTTTCCTCAAGCCCGTGGCTTTCGCGGAAGATGACGTGCATGGGCGCGCGCCGCCGATCAGGCCGCCAGCACCGCCTCGATGGTTTGCGGGTCGAGCCTGTCGCGCTCGGCAATCGCCACCAGGTGCCCGGTGCGCGGCTCGCCCGCCTGCCAGGGCCGATCGTACTGATGGCGCACGCGCGCGCCCACGGCCTGGACCAGCAGGCGCATCGGCTTGCCCGCCACGGCAACGTGGCCCTTCACCCGCAACACGCCGTGCTCTGTGGCCAGGCGGGCGATGCGCGCGGCAAGGTCGGCCGGATCGGCTACCTCGCCCAGCGACACCACAGTGCTGGCAAAATCGTCGTGCTCGTGATCGTCGGCTCCATCGTGGTGCGACGGGCGGGCGGCGATATCGTCTTCGGCCGCGGCATTCAGCCCCAGGATCACGCGCGGATCGGCCGCGCCTTCGGCCAGGTCGATCACCGGCACGGCGCGCGGCGCGGTCTGCGCGATCACCGCGCGCGCCGCGGCCAGCCCGCCGGGCCCGGCGAGATCGCCCTTGGTCAACAGCACCATGTCGGCGCAGGCCAGCTGGTCTTCGAACACTTCGGCCAGGGGCGTTTCATGATCGATGCCCGGATCGGCGGCGCGCTGCGCCTCGAGCGCGGCGAGATCAGGAGCAAAGCGGCCCGCGGCCACCGCCTCGGCATCGGCCAGCGCCAGCACGCCATCCACGGTGATGCGGCTGCGGATCGCGGGCCAGTCGAACGCCTTGAGCAGCGGCTTGGGCAGCGCCAGCCCCGAGGTTTCGATCAGGATGTGATCGGGCCGGGGATCGAGCGCGAGCAGGCGTTCGACCGTGGGGATGAAATCGTCGGCCACGGTGCAGCAGATGCAGCCATTGGCCAGTTCGACGATGTTTTCGGCCGGGCAATCGGGAATGGCGCAAGATTTCAGGATATGGCCATCCACACCCAGCGTGCCGAATTCATTGACCACCACGGCCAGGCGGCGCCCGCCGGCGTGGCGGATGAGATGGCTGATCAGCGTGGTCTTTCCCGCGCCAAGAAAGCCGGTCACGATGGTGACGGGCACTTTTGCCAGATCCGGCATGTACAAACCCCTTCCGCGCGCCGAGCGACGGACACGACAGGGCTTGCCGGAAAACGATCCGGCCAGGCGCGCGGCAGCGGGCCGGCGCACCAGGGCGCCCACCACAACGCAACCTGTGCAGCCCCAGCCGCACACGTTTTCGTCGCCCAGACGGAAGTATTACCGTGCCCGGACCATCCCCTGGATCAAGGCAAGAGCGACCAGTGCGCCGGCAGGTCTCCTGGCTCGTGGGTCAGGGCTTGATGCACGCCTTCCCAGGCCCGCTCGGGGCCCAGTGGCCATCCCCGTCGATTGCGGGGACCAGTACATCGCGCTCGCCACTTACAGTTGCAGGGACAGCTGCGGACTTGGGGCAAAGCCCCGCACCGCATTCCCGATTAAGCCCCTCTCGGGGCACCGACGCGATCTTTTGCAGGGCACCGGCCGAAACCAGTGCCTGCCCTGCCCTCCTAGCCCAGTTCGCCGGCCAAGCCAACCGGGCATGACATCAGATTGCGCGGACAACCTCGATCTCGTCGAGCCGCTGCCAGCGATAAATCGCCGCGCTGGCCAGCCAGCACAGCGCAAACAGCGCGATGATGGCAAAGCCCAGCCCATTGAAATTGCCCGCAAGATCGGCCGCCAACCGCCAGGGCGCGCCGGTCAGGCCAAGCTTCTGGCCGATCAGCGCGGCCGCCTCGATCCCGCCGATCACGATCGCCACCAGCGCCGAAACCAGCGTGATGGTGATGTTGTAATAAAGCTTGCGGATCGGCTTGACGAAGGCCCACTCATAGGCGCCAAGCATCACCACGCCATCGATCGTATCGACCAGCGCCATCCCTGCGGCAAACAGCGCGGGCAGCACCAGGATCGTGCCGAGCGCCAGCCCGCTTGCCGCCTGGCTGGCCGACAGGCCGAGCAGCGCGACTTCGGTGGCGGTATCGAAGCCCAGCCCGAACAGGAAACCCAGCGGCGCCATGTGCCACGATCGCGTCACCAGGCGGAACATCGGGCGGAACAGGCGCGACAGCAGGCCTCGGCCCGACAGCAGCAGGTCAAGGTCTTCCTCCACATAGGCGCCCCCTGCCCGCACATGGGCAAAGGTGCGCCACACCCCGCGCAGGATCACCAGGTTCATGGCGGCAATGGCGAACAGGAACAGCGCCGATATCGTCGTGGCGATCATCCCGCCCACCTCGCGAAAGGCGCCAAACCGGGCGAGTGCAGTGGCCGTCACGGCCACGAGCACCGAGGCGATGGCGATGATCGTGGCATGGCCCAGGGCAAACCACAGGCCCACGGCGATCGGCCGCTGGCCCTGCTGCATCAGCTTGCGCGTGACGTTGTCGATCGCGGCGATGTGATCGGCATCGACCGCGTGGCGCAACCCCAGCCCCCAGGCGAGCACGGCCGTGCCCAGCATCAGCGGTTGGTCATGGAACAGGCCCATGGCCCACAGCCAGGCCAGGGCATTGGCCAGAAGCAGCCCGGCCAAAAGAGCGGCAATGCGCCGGCGCAGGGAGGGTGCGGCAGAGGGCGTGGCAAAGGGGGCCAGCATGCGGCCAAGACGGAATGATACGGGCACGAGGGGAATACTCCGGCCAGAATTGCGACGGGGCCGGACGCGTTACGCCGCGCGCACGCCACAGGGCGTCCGCGCAGCCACACGCCGGCCAGGCGGCGTCGCTCTGACGGAATGAACCGTGCCGCGGCCATCCCCTGGACCAAGGCATGAGCGACCAAGCGCCGGCCGGTCTCCTGGCTTGCGGGTCAGGGCTTGATGCATGCCTTCCCAGGCCTCGCCCGTCTTGGCGTCCGGCCCAGTGGCTGCCCTCCCCGCCGATATCGGGGAAAGCGGTATGCATCGCGCTCGCCGCTTACAGTTGCAGGGACAGCCGCGGATTTGGAGCACCAGGGCCCCGCACCGCATTCCCGATTGAGCCCTTCCGGGCACCGGCGCGATCTTTGCCCGGCAGATCACCCGCCAGGCCCGCTGGGCATAGCCAGCCGGCAGCCGCGGCGCAACGGCCGAGCGCGACAATACCGCGCGAAACGGTCACTCAGCCGGCGGTGGACGGCGCACCGGGGCAAAGGCCCATTGCAACGTGCGCGCCATGGCCATGGCGCCGCCGCGCACGATGGGCGTCGCCGGCAGCGACAGGCGGCGCCCGTGCAGCGCCTGCGCCCAGGGCGGCATCAGGTCGACCGCCGCCTGGAACAGCAAATGTTGGGCCGGCGCGGCGGCCAGCGACGGCGATGGCTGCGACAGCACCATGCGCGCGACCTGCCGCGTGCGCTGATCCGCCTGCAGTTCAGGGCGAAACGCGGCGATGAGCGCCTCGGCCTGGGCACGCGTTTCGGGCACGGGCTCGGCGCCAAGCCGGCGCGCCACCACACCTGCTTCGCGCATATAGGTGTCCTGGTCGGCGCTCGACATGCCGGGTTCGCCATAGGCGATCCACGCGTCGAGAAAACCGATCGCCTCGCACACGTGCACCCAGGCCAGCAGGTGCGGGTCGCTGGCGTGATAGGGCGTGCCATCGGCCAGGGTGCCCTGCACATAGCCATGCACCGCTTTCACCTTGTCGATCGCGGCCTCGGCCTGGGCCCGCTCGGCATAGGTTGTCACGGCAATGAACCGGGCGGTGCGGCGCAGGCGGCCCAGCATGTCGTTGCGGAAAGTGCTGTGGTCCCACACGCCCGCGAGCGCTGCCGGATGCAGCATCTGCAAGAGCAGCGCCGTCACGCCCCCGATCATCATCGTGGTAACATCGCCATGCACCCGCCAGATCACCGAATCCGGCGCAAACAGCGCCTCGTTCGAGCGCACGATCGGGCTTTCGCCCCTGGCCCGATCATGGAACAGCGCCTGCACCCGCCCGACAAGCAGGTGCCGCAACGCTGCGGCAGGGCCAAAATCACGGCTTGAGGTCATGCGCAAGGGTTTGCCGCAAGGCCCCGCGCGGCGCCAGCGCAAAGCCGACGCAAGGACAAGGCAATACGGGCAAAACACCGCACGCATGGCGACAGCGCCCCCGTGAGGCGCCGTTATCGCTGCTGAATATCAGGAAAATATGGTAGCGGAGGAGGGACTCGAACCCCCGACACGCGGATTATGATTCCGCTGCTCTAACCGACTGAGCTACTCCGCCCCAGGTCCGCGCCGCGTCTGGCGACGCGCGGTAGGGCGGCCGATTAGGCGGCGCGCGCTGATCCGTCAACCTGCTTTTTTCCGGCGATCGGGATGTTCTCCACAGGCTTGCGCATGGCCGTCGCGCGCTCAGCCGGTCTTGGCCAGCGCCAGCTGTTCGGCCAGCGCATCCAGAACCGTCAAGCGCTGCTTCTTGAGTGCTTCCGCGTGCTGGTCGGAGCTGGGCGCAACCTCGCTCTCGATCCGGTGCACCGCATGGTTGAGCGCGTGATACTCCTCGACCAGGCGATGCACATGCGCATTGCCGCGCTTGAGCGCATGCAACAGCGCGGCATCTTGGGGAAAGGCATCCTTGAGATCGCCAGGCACGTGGGTCATCGCTTGCTCCTGCAAAGGTGTTCGTGGCACGCGATCATGCCCGCCCGGGCAAGCCGCGCATTGCGCTCCATCAAACCGCCTTGGCAAACCGCCCTGGCCGTCACGGCGCAGAGATATCCACAAAAACCCGGCAGCGCGCGCAAAACCCATTGCAATCCTGTGCGCGCAAAGCTAATCGCCCGCCAGCCCACACGGCAGGGCCGCTTTAGCTCAGTTGGTAGAGCATCGCATTCGTAATGCGGGGGTCACAGGTTCGAGTCCTGTAAGCGGCACCACCAGCCCGTATCGGGGCTTTCCCCAATATCCCGAAAACCCCTGAATTAGCTACCACTTGCGATGTCTCGCCGTCGCTTGGCGTGCCTGCTTGTTCCCATGCAATACGCGTGATCTGGGGGCACTGGTGGGGGCACCAGGCAAAGCGCAATCATCTGGTGCCCCCAAATGCCTCTCAAAACTATCGAAATAAAGGCCGTTTCGCCAACGCAACACACCTATCGCAAGCCCGTCTACTGCTTGCCCTGACAGATCGCTGTTGAGTTTCTGTTGCCAGTAACGGATGATTCCGCTCGTGGCGATTTGACGGGGGAATGCCAGTGGACCTTGAAGCTGTTTGGAAGATTCGGGAGGAAGAAACTTATCCAGCTCTGTTTGGTTCCGTAAGTCGAGGTATCTTTCCCCTTACTCAAGAACTGTTCACGAACCAATTTAACCAGACTGATATTGACCCAAGATGGCTGTTTTACGGCGTTTTCGAGTTTGCTCCTACGACCGAGCGCCCGTCATGGCTCTATGTGACATCGGGCTACTCCAATCCGTGGGATCAAGATCCTGCTGAATATGATCGAGCAGGAGAGTCCGGTGCCGGCGTAGAATTCACATTCTCCGTGTCGGAACAGGGTGATTGGGCGATCCAAACCTTGCAGCGAATGCTCGCATTTGACCTTCTTCTTGGCGCAGGTCGCTTCCCAGGGGGTGATCGGATGTCTCTGCACGATCGCATTCCACTGCGTGCCCCAATCAACGGCCAGCCAAATTGCCAGGTGCGAAATCTCATGCTCGTCGAACGGGAGGACGGACCGCAGGAGTTCACCCTTCCGTCAGGGGAAGTCATTCTCGTCGGCTTTACTGGGATAACCGATGCCGAGCTGGCATTCGCAAAGGAGCACGGTTCGCCGGCCCTGATCGAGAAATTACGGGCTGCCAGCTGCCATCCAGTCACAGATCCAAAGCGATGGTGCGTGGCGAAGGAGCCAGCAGGCGCCCGGTCAACAATCCACGATCGAAGCGGGCGAGATCGCCTGCGCTGCCGGTGAGTGCCGCGGCGGCCCCGCCGGTGGCGACGTTCATCGCCGGCACGGGCGCGTTGCCGTCGTAACCGATCGCCGCTGCGCCGCCACGCGCAACGCCGTCACGGGCAAGCCGGAGTGACGTGATCCCCAAGGGTGCCGCAATGCGTTCCTGAACGAGCCGCGCATAGCTGCGGCCGGTTACGGCCTGTAGCGCGGCGCCCAGGACGAGGTAATCGCAGTTGTTGTATTCCCACTGACCGCCCCGCGCGCTTTTGGCCTTGCCCGCACAGAAGCCGGCGGTGCGCGCGGCGTCGGCGATCATCGGTCCCGTCTCGCGGTAGAAGCCGGGCACGCCATCGAGAGGGCATGTGTCGGACGGGTTGGGAAGGCCCGAGCGATGCTGAAGCAGCTCGCGCACGGTAATGGCGCGATCGCCTCCGAAGCCCTTGAGATAGCGACCGATCGGCGCGTCGAGCGCCATTCGGCCGCGGGTCACCTCCTGCATCACAAGCGTCGCTGTCACCTGCTTGGTTACCGACGCCCAGAGCCACCGCTGGCCGATATGGTTCGGCCTGTTCGCCGCCCGGTCCGCCATGCCGAATGCGGCGGTCCGCTCCGCGCCGCCAGCGTCGGTCACGATCAGCTCGCCCGGCAAGCCGGCGGCCTTGACGACCGCAGCGGCGCGGTCGAACGCGGGATCAAGCGACGGAGCGTTGGCAGGGATTGGCGCACCGGCGACCGCCTGGCCTGCCACCGTGCCGAGCAGCAGCGCCAGTCCACCGGTCAGCACCGCGTTGGCCATCTTCGTCATCGTCAGTCCCCTGTTCCTTGCCTTGTATGCTCCAATAATCGTGGGCGTTCCACCGAGGTTTGCCGCCGTTGGCGCCACCTCCAGGCAGTGCGGCACATTGGGTTCGCCAGTGTATTTGCGTTGCTGGTTGCCATGCGTGCACGCAGCGCGGCAAGGGAAGCCCCTTGACCCCCAATCCCAAAACCCCGATTGGACCCCACAGCACCCCTTTTGTGGAGTTCATCACAGGTCCATGCGCCGCGGCTGGTCCCTTACCTTGCAACAGCGCATTCGCAGCGACCGAACCACGCCGCTCTACATGCAGCTGGCCCATGCCCTGATCCACGAGATCGAGCGTGGGCGGCTTCAGCCTGGCTCGGCGCTTCCCAGCAGCCGCGAACTGGCGGCGGAACTGGGCTTCAATCGCAAGACGGTGGTGACCGCCTACGAGGAACTGATGGCGCAGGGCTGGCTGGAAGCGGCCGGGCGCAAGGGCACGGCGGTGGCCAAGCGGCTGCCCCGCAGCCGACCCGAGGCGATCGAGGCCAGCCCGCCCATTGGCCGGCGGCCGATCTATCGCTTCGTTTCCCCACCCGACCGGCCGATTGCCGTGCCGCCCGGCCGGGTGATCAAGCTGGACGAAGGCAGCCCCGATGGCAGCCTGTTCCCGCCCGAGGCCCTGGCGCGCGCCTTTCGCACCGCCGCGCTCTATGCCGCGCGGCGGCAGCAGCTGGGCTATCGCGATCCCTGTGGCAGCGACAAGCTGCGCGCGAGCCTTGCCACCATGCTGCGCGAGGAACGCGGGCTGGTGGTCGACGCGGAAAACGTTTGCGTCACGCGGGGCAGCCAGATGGGCATCGCGCTTGCCGCGCGGCTGCTCGCCCGCCCCGGTGCGGTCGCGCTGGCCGAGGCGCTGACCTATGAACCCGCCGTCGCCGCGTTCCAAGCCGCCGGGGTGCCGGTGTTGCCGGTGCCGCTGGACGACGAGGGCATCGACGTAGACGCGGTGGAGCGCGCCTGCCGCAGCCGCAAGGTCTGCGCCGTGTTCCTCACCCCGCACCACCAGTTCCCCTCCACCGTGTCGCTCGCGCCCGAGCGACGGCTGCGCCTGGTGGAGCTGGCCCGCCAGTTCGGCTTTGCCATCATCGAGGACGATTACGACCACGAATTCCGCTTTGGCTCGCAGCCGCTGCTGCCCATGGCCGCCTATGCGCCGGATGTGGTGATCTATGTCGGCTCGCTGTCCAAGCTGCTGCTGCCGGCGCTGCGCGTGGGCTATATCGTGGCGCCAACGCCGGTGATTGCCGCAGCGGCACACCAGGTTTCGATCGGCGATGGCATGGGCAACAGCCTGACCGAGGATGCCGTGGCCATGCTGTTCGAAGAAGGCGAAGTGCGCCGCCACGCGCGCAAGGCCACGCGCATCTATGGCCAGCGCCGCGATGCGCTGGCCCAGGCCGTGCAGGATGAACTGGGCGATCTGGTCAGCGCCCGCCTGCCCGCCGGCGGCCTGGCGATGTGGCTGGAATTCCAGGACCTTGCCGCGCTTGCCCGGATCGAGGCGGGCGCTGGCGCGGCGGGCATCACCTTTGCCCAATCGGCATCCTACCGCCTGGCGGAGGATGCCCCCCATGGCCTGCGCCTGGGCTTTGCCAGCCATGCCGCGGAACGCACCGTGCAGGCGGTGCGCGTGCTGGGCGCGCTGGGCCGGGGTTGAGCGCTGCCCATTGGCCCCCTGCAAATTGTGGATCTGGCACTTTTGCCGGGCCAATGATGCGGCATGATGGCGGCCATGGACTTTCCTTCTGGCACCCCTGCCGATCTGGCCCGGCTCGTGGCGGACTATCCGCTGGCATGGCTCGTCAACCATGGCGAGGCCGGCTTTTTCGCGACGCCCCTGCCGCTGGTGGCCGAACTGGACGAGAGCGGCGAGGTGATCGCACTGATCGGCCATTGCTCGCGCCGCAACGCGCAGGTTGCTGCCTTACAGGCCGATCCGCGCGCGCATGTGCTGGTCATGGGGCCGCAGGGCTATGTCTCGCCCGCGCTCGTGAGCAAGCCGCACTGGGCGCCCACCTGGAACTTTGCCGTCGCCGCCTTCGCGGTGCGCGTCACGTTTGACGAAGATGGCACGATGCCTGCCGTGCGCCGCCTGACCAGCCATGTCGAAGCGGACCAGCCACGGCCCTGGCAGGTGGAAGAGGCCGGCGCGCGCCTGCCCCACCTGATGGCGCGGATCATCGGCTTTCGCGCCACGGTCACTGCCACCGATGCGCGGTTCAAGCTGGGCCAGGAGGAAGACCTGCCCGAACTGCGTGAAATCATCGCCGCCCATCCCGATCCGGTGCTGGCCGGGTGGATGCAGCGGCTCAACGACGACCGCCTGCAGGCCCATGCAGCGGCACACGGGGACGAAACCGCAGGATAGCCGAACCGGGCGATCCATGACATGCACAGGGGAAGTACCATGAGGACCACACTGCATCTTGCCTGCCTGGCTGGCGTTTCCGCGCTGGCACTCGCTGCCCAGCCGGCCCTGGCCGCAGACGAACCGGCCGCCGAAAGCGCCGGAAGCATCGTCGTCACCGCGACCAAGCGCGCCGTCGCGCTCGACCAGACGCCGATCGCCGCCAGCGCGGTCTCGGGCAAGGACCTGGCCGCCGCCAACGCGCAGAGCCTGGGCGATTACATCGCGCGCCTGCCCGGCGTGGTGTTCAACGATTACCAGCCCGGCATTTCCGAGGTGGTGATCCGCGGGATCGCGGCCACGACCTATCACGAGCAGGGCCAGACCACGGTTGGCTATTACCTCAACGAAGTGCCGTTGGTGGAACCGGGCTTCCCCATCGCCATCCCCGATGTCGACACCTTCGATCTCAACCGGGTGGAAGTTCTGCGCGGCCCGCAGGGCACGCTGTTCGGTTCTTCCACGCTGGGCGGCCTCGTCAACTATGTGGTGAACCTGGCCGATCCGACCAAGATCGATGCTGCCGCATCCGGCCTGGTCGGCACCACCAAGAACAGCCACGGCGAAGCGAACTATGCCGCCAAGGCCATGATCAACCTGCCGCTGGTGACCGACAAGCTGGCGGTGCGCCTGGTCGCGCTGCAGCGCTTTGACGCGGGCTATCTCGACAATCCCGGCACCGGCGTGAACGGCAGCAACGATTTCCGCACGCGCGGCCTGCGCGGTTCGGTGGTGTGGACGCCCACCGCCGCGACCAAGGTCAGCTATCTGTCATCCTGGCAGGATACCTACCTCGAGGACCAGACCTACCTGGATCTCGACCATCCCTATATCCGCAACACCGCGCGGGCCGAGCCGCAGCGCACGCGCTTCTGGATGAACTCGCTGCGCCTGGACCAGGACCTGGGCGGCGCCGAGCTCACCGCGATCGGCTCGGTCATCGAGAAGCACAATTTCACCCAGTTTTCCTATCCCTATTACTATGTCACCGGCGTGACCACGGGATCGGGCGCGGCCTATTCGGCCGGCAATGCCGATGCCAATATCAAGACGGCCGAAGTGCGCCTTGCCTCCAAGGGCAATACCCCGCTGCGCTACCTGATCGGCGCGAGCTACATGGAAGCGCGCAAGCACAGCTACGACCAGATCTTCCAGAACGGGGCTGCGGCCTATATCGACGCCAACCCGGCGCTGTTCGGTGGCTATGCCGGCAGTGTACTGACGCCTGGCGACCGCCTCTATGGCTATCTTTCCGATACCTATAACCAGGACGTGGGTGTGTTCGGGGAACTGACCTATGCCCCGCGCCACGATATCGAGATCACCGTGGGCGGCCGCTATTTCTGGAACCGCTACAACGCCACTGTCGTCAACCAGGCGGGCGCGCTGGGCGGCTATCCGGGTGGCTACAACGCCACGGATGCCAAGGGCTACGTCTCCAACAAGGAAGATGGCTTCACCCCCAAGGTGACAATCACGGCGCGGCCCACCAAGGATTTCCTCGCCTATGCCACCTATTCGGAAGGCTATCGCGTGGGCGGGATCAACCCCAACGCCGGCCTGCTGCCCACCATCCCCGTCAAGTACAACAGCGACCGCGTGAAGAACTATGAAATGGGCGTGAAATTCCACGCGCTTGACAACCGCCTCTATGTCGAGGCGACGGTGTTCAATATCGACTGGAAGGGCATTCAGGCGCGCCTGTTTGGCCCGGCACCGTCATACTATTCCTATGTCTCCAATGCCGGCAGCGCCAATATCAGCGGCGTGGAATTGTCTGCCACGGCGCAACTGGCGCGCTTTGCCAGTTTCAGCACCAGCGCCACGGTGCAGGATGCGCGCCTTACCACTTTCCTGCCCGATACCTTTGCCGTGGGCGGTGGCTATTCCGCCGGCTCGGTCCTGCCCGGATCGTCGCACTGGTCGATCGCCAACAACCTCAAGTTCGAGTTTGCCGACGTGGCGTTCAAGCCCTCGTTCGAAGTGGCGCATCGGTATCTGTCGTCGGCCCCGGTCGCGTTTGGCAACACGGCGACGCGCGGCAATTTCAACATCTTTGACCTGCGCGCCGGCGTGACCGTGGGCGAAAAGCTGCGCGTCATGGTGTTTGCCAACAACGTGTTCGACAAGTTCGGCATTCTCAACGCGCCGTTCACGTCGCAGGCAGTGCCCGCCGGCTCGATCGTTCGCCCACGCACGCTGGGCCTGCGGGCCGACTGGTCGCTCTGATGCGCCAGGCCGCGCCGGTTCTTTCCCTGGTGCTGGCGCTGGCTGCCGGGGCCGCTCATGCCGAGCCGCCCCGGCATCTGGCCTATCAGGCCCACGAAGCAACCTGGGCGCAGCCCGCGCTGTCGCCCGACGGCGCCTGGCTGTGGTTCGATATCCTGGGTGATATCTATCGCATGCCGGCCAGCGGCGGCACGGCGCAAGCGATGCTTACCGGCACACCGTTCGAGCGCAATCCGGTGCCCTCTCCCGACGGGCAGTGGATTGCGTTCATTTCCGATTCCTCGGGCGTGACCAACCTGTGGGTCGCGCGCAGCGATGGAACCGGCGCACGGCCTTTGACGCACGAGACATCGCTCGTCCTCATGACCTCGCCGGCATGGGCGCCCGATGGCCGCAGCGTCTATGTCAGCCGCGCGGTCCATGCCGTCCTGGCGTTCGAATTGTGGCGCGTGCCGATCGACGGCAGCGCGGCGCAGGTGCTGGTCAAGGCGCAACCCACCGGCAACGAAGGCTGGGACGAGCGCATCAATGCCCTGGGCGCGGCACCGTCGCCCGATGGCAAGGATGTGTGGTACGCCACCAAGCGCGGCCATACCTGGACCGAAAAAGACCCGCCCACCTGGTCCATCGTGCGGCAGGATCTGGCCACCGGCGCGGTGGAAACCGTGGTGCCGGGCGGCATGCGGCCGGTGCTTTCGCCCGATGGCCGGTTCCTGGCCTATGCCGCGCGGCGCGATGGCACCACGCCGGCCACCAGCGAGACCGGCCTGCGCCTGCGCAACCTGGCCACGGGCGAAGACCGCTGGATCGCCTGGCCGATCGACCACGATGGCCAGGAAGGCGGCTATTACTACGATCTCACGCCCGGCTATCGCTTTACCCCCGATGGCCGCGCGCTGATCCTGGCCAAGGACGGTGGGTTTGTCCGCATCGACCTGGCCAGCGGCGCGCAGACCCCGATCCCGTTCACGGCACCGGTCGACCTCGCGCTCGCCCCGCAAAGCCGCGTGAGGCAGCGCGTGGAAGACGGCGCCACGGTGCGCAGCCACCTGGCCGAAGGCGCCGCGCTGTCTCCCGATGGCAAGGCCATTGCCTTTACCGCGCTGGGCACGCTCTATCTGGCCGATCGGGCGGGCGGCGCCCCGCGCGCGTTGTTTGCCGGCAATGCATTCCAGCCCGCCTGGTCGCCCGATGGGCAGACCCTGGCTTTCGTGCGGTGGAGCGCGGAAACCGGCGGCGGGGTGTGGACCATTCCGGCCCATGGCGGCACGCCGCATGCCCTGGGGCCGCAGGGCGCCTATTGGTCCGAACCGCGCTGGAGCCGGGATGGACGCGGCGTGGTGGCCCTGCGCGCTGCGCAGTTCGACCGGCTGCACGCGCCCAACGAACTCGATCCCGATTGGCCGGTGGACGTGGTCGCGTTGGGCCAGGATGGCAACGCGCCACGCGTCATCGCGCACGGCGCCGGCCTCAAGCAGTTGCAGCAGACCGACGACAACACCTGGTGGGTCAACAGCAGCGGCGCCCTCGCCCGTATCGAGGCCGATGGCACCCTGCGCCCACGCGCCCGCATCGTCGCCCGCGCGGCCGGGCAATATGTGAAAGAGCCGCGCCCGGTCGACGAGCTGCGGATTTCGCCTGATGGCCGCTGGCTTGCCGCGCGCACCGCGTTCGAATTGCACGTGCTGCCCCTGCCCGCCACCGACCAGCCGGTGAACCTGGCCGATGCCAGCGCGGCGCAGCGCCAGATCACCCGCATCGGCGCCGACACCATGCGCTGGGATGGCGATGGCCTGTCGTGGACCACCGGGCCGTTCTGGCGCCATGCCGCGCCGGCAGCACTCGCCGCAACCGATCCCGAAAGCGCCGCGCGCCCGCGCGATCTGTCGGTGCAGGTGCCGCGCGCGCTGCCTGCCGTGCCGCAAGTGCTGCGCGGCGCAACGGTCTTGACCATGGACCATGGCGTCATCATCGCCGATGCCGATGTGGTGATCGTGGGCGACCGCATTGCCGCGATCGGCCCCCGCGGCATGGTGCCGGTTCCCGCCGGGGCACAGGTGCGCGAGCTGGCCGGCAAATTCATCATTCCGGGCCTGATCGATGCGCATGCCCACTTCTTCCCCATTCCGCGCATCGTCCACGATGGCACGCACTGGGAATTTCCCGCGCTGCTCGCCTATGGCGTCACCTCCGTGCTGGAAGTGCAGCCATTCACACCCGATATCTTTGCCTATGCCGATCGCATGGACGCCGGGCTTTCCACCGGCCCGCGCCTGTTCAGCACCGGACCTGGCGTGTTCGTCAACAGCGCGATCACCTCGCAAGGTGTCGCGCAGGATGTGCTCACCCGCTATCGCGACGCCTATCGCACGCGCAATATCAAGAGCTACATGATCGGCGACCGCGCCGCCCGGCAGGACATGGCCAATGCCGCACGCAAGCTGGGCATGATGCCCACGACCGAAGGCGCGGCCGACTATGTGCTGGAACTGACCCACGCGATAGACGGCTTTTCCGGCAACGAGCACAACCTGCCGATCACCCCGATCCATGACGACGTGGTGCGCCTGTTCGTGGCCAGCCAGATCGCCTACACCCCCACGATCACCGTGCTCTATGGCGGCGCGCCACTGCTGTTCGACGAGATCGAGAACCACGCCCCGCAAGACGATCCACGGCTCACGCGCTTCACCCCGCCGTTCGTGCTGGCGGCCAAGCTGCGCGACCGGCACTGGACCGCCGCGCCATGGCAGACCTGGCAGCGCTTTGCCCGCGATGCGGTGCGCCTGCGCCGCGCCGGCGGGCTGGTGGGCGTGGGCAGCCATGGGGAAATGCAGGGCATCGGCGTGCATTGGGAAATGGGCGCCTTCGTGGCAGGCGGGGCAACCCCGCTCGAAGCGCTGGAAATGGCCACGATCGACAACGCCCGGATCATCGGCCGCCCGGATGACCTGGGCAGCATCACGCCCGGCAAGCTGGCCGATCTCGTCGTGCTCGATGCCGATCCACGCACCAACATCGCCAATGCCTGCGCCATCGCGCTCGTCATGCGCGGCGGCATCGCGTTCGATGGCCGCACCCTTGCCCGCGATGGCCAGGCGGCAGTGGCGCCGTGGTGGCAGGATACCGCGCCATGAAGCCCGCAACCCTGCGCGCCTGGAGCAAGGTGCACACCTGGTCCAGCCTCATTTGCACGCTGTTCCTGCTGGTCCTGACGCTGACCGGCCTGCCGCTCATCTTTCATGACGAGATCGACGGCCTGTCAAAGTCAGCGCGGCCCGAACGCTGGAGCGCGGCCGAACTGCTGCCGGTTGACCATGCCATGGCAGCGGCCCTGGCGCGCCATCCCGGCAGCGTGCCGATCTACCTCAGTTTCGATGAAGACCGGCCGGTGATCAACCTCACCACCGGCCCCACCGGCGATGCGCCCGAAGCGGCAATGCACTTCAACCCGATCGACTTGCGCACCGCCGCCCCGCCCCAGGGCGACGCGCCGGGCCATGGCGTGATGGATACCGTGCTCGATCTGCACAAGGACCTGCTGCTGGGCAAGGCGGGCGAATATTTCCTGGGCGCGATGGGCCTGTGCTTTGCCCTGGCGCTGGTTTCGGGCGTGGTGCTCTACACGCCTTTCGCGCGCAAGCCGGGCTTTGCCACGGTGCGCCGGGGCAAGTCCAACCGCCTGCGCTGGCTTGACTGGCACAACGTGATCGGCGGCGTCACCCTGGCCTGGGCGATGATCGTCGGGCTGACCGGCACGATCAACACGCTGGCCGATCCGATCACCGCCTGGTGGCGCGGCGATGCCCTGGCCCGCCTGGCGCATGACAGCACGGGGCCGATCGTGCCCTATCGCCCCGGTGTGGCCGCGCTGGCGCTGCGCAACGCACAAGCCGCGGTGCCGGGGATGACGGTGCAGTTCGTGGCCTTTCCCGGCGCCGCATTCAGCAGCCATGATCACATCGCGGTCTATCTCAAGGGCGCGACGCCGCTCACCGCCAAGCTGCTCACCCCGGTGATGGTCGATGCGCGCACCGGCCAGGTCGATGGCGTGGCGCCGATGCCGTGGTACATGAAGGCGCTGCTGCTCGCCCAGCCGTTGCACTTTGGCGATTATGGTGGGTGGATCATGAAAGTGCTGTGGGCCGTGCTCGACGTGGTGACCATCGTCGTGCTGGGCAGCGGCCTCTACCTGTGGCTGGGCAAGCCCCGCCCAGCCCGCAAGGCGCGCGCGGCATGAAGCCGGTGCATCCCCTGGTGCCGGTGACGATCATCGCCGTGGTGTCGCTGGCCGGCATGATCGCGGGCCTGGCTGGCGACGGCTGGGAAGACGCCGCCGCCGCGCTCGGCCTTTCGGCTAGCGTGGCGCCCATTGCCTGGGCGCTGCGCCGCGGCCGGTCGCTCAGGCGGTAAAGCGCTCGACCCCGCCAACCACCGTGCGGATGACTTTCGCCTGCTCGATCGTTTCGGGATCGATGCGGAACAGGTCACGGTCGAACACCGCGAAATCGGCCTGCATGCCGGGCATGATCGCGCCGCGCAGGTGCTCCACCTTGCCGGCATAGGCGGCTTCGCGGGTATAGCCGCGTAGCGCCTGGGCCATGGTGATCCGCTGTTCGGGATACCAGCCCTTGGGGTTCTTGCCGTCGATCGTCTCGCGCATCACCGCGGCATAGATGCCGGTCAGCGGATCGAGCGGCGCGACCGGCCAATCAGACCCGAAGCAGACATGCGCGCCGCTGCGCACCATTGAGCCCACGGCAAAGCTGGTGCGCAGCCGCTCCGGCCCGATCCGCCGCACCGCCCAGCGGCCATCGTCGATGGCGTGATAGGGCTGCATCGAGGCGATCACCCCCTGCCGGGCAAAGCGCCCGATCGCTTCCTCGCGCAAGTGCTGGGCATGCTCGATGCGAAAGCGCCGGTCGCGCGCGCCGTTGGCCTTGGCCACCGCGGCCATGGTATCGAGCACGATGTCGTTGGCTTCATCGCCGATGGCATGGGCGGTCACCTGCAGGCCCGCCTTGTCCGCGCCGGTCATCCACGCCGCCAGGTCCTTGGGATCGGTCACGACAATGCCGTGCGCGCCGGATTCGTCCTGGTAGGGCAGATACATCAGCGCGGTGCGCGACCCCAGCGAGCCATCGAACACCACCTTGCACGCGCCCCAGCGCACCCAGTCGTCGCCGCGCCCTTCCTCGGCCACGATCCGGGCCATGCGCTCCCAATCCTTCAGCGGCGTGAACTGATAGAACCGCATGCCGGTTTCGCCCTGCGACCGCAGGCGGTGGGTGATTTCATAGGTCGACCAATCGAGATCGGGCACGTGCACTTCGGTCACGCCCTTGCTCAGCCCCAGGGCGATCCCGGCACGCACCGCCGCGTCGAGCCGCGCCGGGCTGGGTTGGGCGATGGCGCGCAGCACCAGGTCCTTGGCCGCATCCTTGACGATCCCGGTCGGCTCGCCTTGCGCGTCGCGCACGATCACCCCGCCCGGCACGTCGGGCGTGTTGCGGTCGATCCCCGCCAGCTTGAGCGCCAGCGAATTGCACAAGATCATGTGCAGGTCATAGCGGATCACCGCCACCGGCGTGTCTGGCGTGACGGCATCGATCCACTGCCGCGTGGGCAGCGTGCCGCCCCAGCGATCCTGGTCCCAGTTGCCCCCTTCGAGCCATTCGCCCTTGGGCAGCGCGCGTGCAGCCTTGGCGATCTGCGCCACGAATTCATCGGGGCTGGCCGCATTGCGCAGCGACGGCTGGGCCAGCGCCAGCGAGCCGATGGTGAAATGGGTGTGGCAATCGACCAGCCCGGGCGTGACGAAGGCGCCCTGCAGATCGACCACGCGGGTGCGCGGCCCAGACCGCACCCGCACCGCCTCGCGCCCGATCGCCACGACATGGCCACCGGCGACGCCAATGGCATCGCTGCGCACGTCCGGCCCGGCCCCGGTCCACACGGCGGCGTTGACATAGGCCACCTCCACCGCCCCTTGCGCGGCCGCCAGCGCCCGCACCGGCAGGGCAGACGCCGCCACGGCATTGAGCGAACCCGACACGAAAGCGCGACGCGTGACCATGACCTTGCTACCCCGTTTGCATTCCCAAGACCTGAACCTTCGCGCTGCCGCGAACAAGGCGCGGCGTCCAGCTTGGAGATCGCGCGGGGACCAGAGGTGGCGGTGGGGTGGCCAGCTTGGGGGATGTCGATGATTGGGAC